>Ga0315298_1000206_pt1 | contig 119364 bp, 110 predicted proteins | sample WHS_1_MG_FD_203077 | JGI IMG/M metagenome (GOLD analysis project Ga0315298, IMG submission 203077) | Extremophilic microbial mat communities from Washburn Hot Springs, YNP, Wyoming, USA - WHS_1_MG | ecosystem: Environmental > Aquatic > Thermal springs > Hot (42-90C) | place: USA: Wyoming...
CCAAATCCCAAAAGTGTTCCATTGGCAGCAGAACATCCATAAAGCCAAGCAGTTGTTGCATTAATGAATCCTTTATGAAAATCATTGTGGCCATGCCATTCAAGATATTCAGACGGTACCCCTGCATCATCGATCATGGCACGAACAATCTTTGGAACACAGCGTGGAAGAGTAGCACCTGCATACGGAACCCCAAATCCAAGAGTATCACATAACCTTATCTTTACAGGAATTTTCGAATCTTCTGAAAGCCTCATTAAATCCTGGGCAAACGGAACACAGAATCCATATATATCTGCCCTGGTAATATCCTCGAAATGGCATCTTGGAATAATCCCAAGTTCTAATGCAGAAGAAACAATTGAGAGATATTCACGGAGGGCAACCCTTCGATTCTTTTTTAGTTTCAAAAAGATGTGATAATCTGAAACAGAGGTTAAAATACCTGTCTCCTTTAACCCCATCTCTTTTACAAGCTTAAAATCTTCTTTATTCGCCCTTATCCAACCGGTTACCTCAGGATATCGATAATTTCTCTCAAGACATTTTTCAACAGCCTCTTTATCTTTTTCACTATAGAGGAAAAATTCAGATTGCCTGATAACTCCATTTGGACCACCTAATTTATGTAACATATCAAAAAGGTCTACAATCTGTTCAACAGTATATGGGGGACGAGCCTGTTGGCCATCTCGGAATGTAGTATCTGTAATAAAAATCTCCTCTGGAGGATCAAAAAAAACAAATTTATTATCAAATTCTATTCTGCAAACTTCATCATATGGAAAGATATGCCTGTAAAGGTTTGGTTCTTGAATATCAAGCAAAGGAAACTGCCCTTGATTGGATTTAATTTGAAATGTTTTTTTCTTCTTACTAATTGGCATCTTTTATCCTTTCTTATTTTTTATGCTTTTACCTCTTTTACTTTAATCCAAAGTTCATCTAATTGTTTTGGATCTACTAAAGAAGGGGCTTCACTCATTAGACATGTCCCCTTTTGAGTTTTAGGGAAGGCAATAACATCTCTTATAGATTCTGAATGGCTTAATATCATAATTAATCTATCAAAACCAAAAGCAATTCCACCATGAGGAGGTGTTCCATATTCAAGGGCCTCCAATAAAAATCCAAATCTGGCCTTGGCTTCCTGCTCATCCATCCCAAGCTTTTCAAATAACATCGACTGGACTTCCCGAAGATGATTTCGAATACTCCCCCCGCCTATCTCAGACCCGTTTAAAACAAGGTCATAAGCCTTTGCTTTTACTTCTTCAGGACGGTCTTTTAACTTTGGAATATCCTCATCCTTCGGAGCTGTAAATGGATGATGAACAGCTACATATCGTCCTTCTTGCTCGTCATATTCTAAAAGGGGGAAATCGACGATCCATACAAATTGATATTTATCTTCTGGGATAAGTTTTAATTTCTCTCCAATATAAAGCCGAAGATTCGCAAGTGACTGATTAACAACCTTTGGTGCTCCTCCCACAAAAAGGATTAAATCGTTTACAGAGGCCTTTAGTTCATTCTCGATAGCTTTTATCTCATTTTGGCTAATATCTTTTTGGATGATCGATTGCCATCCATCAGGAATAACTTTTGCCGATATTAATCCTTTTGCACCGAAGTTTTTAACAAAATTTGTAAACTCATCAATCTCCTTCCTACTTAATGAAGCTCCTTCTTTTACATTAATGGCTTTAATAATTCCACCCTTTTCTAATGTCTCTCTAAATATCCCAAAGGATGAATTACTTAAAATCATTGAAACATCTCTTAGTTCCATTCCAAATCTAATATCAGGTTTATCGCTACCATAACGATTCATAGCCTCTTCATAAGTAAGAACAGGAAATGGGACATCAAGGTCAATATCCAAAACTTTCTTAAATATATGAACCATCAAACCTTCCATAGTTCTTTTTATATCTTCGATGGTTACAAATGACATCTCAACGTCAATCTGTGTAAACTCAGGTTGACGATCAGAACGTAGATCCTCGTCTCTGAAGCATCTAACAATCTGAAAATATTTATCAAATCCCGAAATCATTAAGATCTGTTTAAAAAGCTGTGGAGATTGAGGTAAGGCATAAAAAAAACCAGGACTTAGTCGGCTTGGAACTAAAAAGTCTCTTGCACCTTCAGGAGTGCTTTTCGTAAGCATTGGAGTCTCTATTTCCAGAAATCCCAAACTATCAAAATAATTCCTTACTTCCTTTGCAACCTTGTGACGTAGGATTAAATTCCTCTGAAGCTTCGGTCTCCTTAGGTCTAAATATCGATATTTCAATCTTACATTCTCCGCAACATCCTCTTCATCCTCAATAAGAAAAGGAGGAGTCTTTGAGGTATTTAGAATCCTTAAATCCTTTACAGCAACCTCAATCTCTCCTGTTTTGAATCTCGGATTTTCTGTGCCAGGTGGTCTTAAAACCACTTCTCCTTTTACTGCTATAACATATTCATTCCTAAGAAACTGAGCCTTTTCATGAATTTCTTGATTAATCTCAGGATTGAAGACCAATTGGACGATACCGCTTCTATCACGCAACTCAACAAATATAAGGCCTCCAAGATCCCTTCTTTTATGAACCCATCCAAAAAGGACCACCTCACGTCCTTTATCTCCTACCCGAAGGTCTCCACAATAATCTGTTCTTTTAAGATCTCCTAAGAAATCTATCTTTATCTTTTTCTCGTTTTCAGACATCTAAATTCCTTTTATTTTATTAAATAACAATTTTAACCAAATTAAATTTATATAATCAAGTATAATTCCTACATCGAATACTAAGACCCTCTTTTTGGAATTGCCATTAAAAGGAAATTCTAATCCGTCATCACTCTCAAAACAAATCCCTTAAGATATTCACCTTCTGGATGTAAAATATTGACTGGATGATCCAAGGGATGACCCATTCTTTTCAGAACTTGAATCTTTTTCCCTGCATCAATTGCTGAATAACAAATTGTCTTATGGAATAGATCCCAATTTATATGGTGAGAACATGAAAAACTCAATAGGTATCCTCCATCTTTTAATAAGCGTAAGGCCAAAAGATTAATATCTTTATAACCCCTTGAAGCACCTTGTAGTTGGCCTTTTCTCTTGGCAAAAGGAGGTGGATCAAGTATTACCAAATCATATTCGGGCTTAAGTCCTCTCATCACTTGAAATACATCCCCTTTGATTAAATTGAAAGGGATTCTATCAAGACGATTTCGAAAGATATTCTTTCTTGCTAAATCTAAGGCATAATCAGAAGAATCGATCAGGGTCAATCCCTTTGCCCCTCCTAATCCCGCATGGATTGAGAAGCCACCCGTGTATGAAAAGCAATCTAAAATTTTTTTATCCTTAGAGATAAAACGCAGCTGACTTCTATTCTCTCTCTGATCAAGATAAAAACCTGTTTTTTGCCCTTTTCTTATATCTATTTTAAAAATTGCTCCATATTCTTCTATCTCTATAAGATCTGAAAACTCCTCTCCAAAAAGTAGACCCGAAACTTCATCAAGCCCTTCTTCTTTTCTTATTTCTACATCACTTCTTTCATATATAGATTTTGGTGATAACTCTTCTATCAGGATATCCATCAAAATACCTTTTACCCTCTCTATGCCTGCCGTTAAAATCTGAATTACAAAGATTTCTCCATAGCGATCGATAATCAATCCTGGAATAAAATCTCCTTCAGAATTTACCAACCTATATCCATTGGTTAAATTTTTAAAGTAATTTTCTCTTAATCTGGCTGCTCTGAGTATTCGCTCTTTAAAAAAACTATAACCAATTTCCTCCTTTTTATAGGTTAAAAGACGAAATATTATTTGAGAACATGGATTAATGTGGCCTAAACCTATAAATTTCCCATCTGAGGAATAAACTTCTCCTAAATCTCCTGAAGAAATCTCCCCTTCAATATTTTTTACTGCACCTGAAAAAACCCAAGGATGACCTTTCAGGATAGGTTTTTCCTTTCCTTCTTTTAGAATAATTTTTGGAAGTCTTCTCATTTATTTTGATTTAAATCTATAGATAAAAAAGAATGGATAGATTAAACCTTTCTTTGGAGAGCCTTTTCAATTAAGCATCCTACAAATTCATTATAACTCATTCCCTTTGCCTTCAAAGACCTCACAAAACCTGATTGGGGTGAAATGTCAGGGTTGGGGTTAACTTCTAACACATAGATTTCTCCATCTTTATCTACCCGTATATCTACCCTGGCATAATCCCTACATCCAAGAATTTTAAAAACCTTGATAGCTATATACTCAACCTTTTTTTGTAAAATCCATTCTAACGAAGCAGGGCAAATAGGCCTTGATCTTTTATATTCAATACTATCGCTGACCCATTTTGCTTCGTATCCACAGATTCTGGGAATCTCTTCGGGAAAATCTGAATAATCAATCTCTGATATTGGGAGTACTTCAGGTGTACCATTCATCTCCAATAAGCTTACATTTAATTCTCTTCCATCTATAAACTCTTCTACTAAAGCAGGTTGATTATACTTTTCAAAGATATATTTTACTCTATTTCTTAATGATTCATCATCATAAACAACACTCTCCTTTGAAATTCCAAGGCTACCATCTTCATGGAGGGGTTTTACAATAGTTGGATAAATATCTTCCCAAGCTAAAAGGTCTAACTCCCTTTCAAAAATCTTATATCGAGGGGTTAAAACCCCTTGAGACAAAAGTATATCCTTTACTTTTCCTTTATCTTGACACAAACCCAGGGTGAGTGGAGGAGAACCTGTGTAGGGAATCCGAAATAAATCTAACATAGCTGGTAGATTCATTTCCCAAGATGTATTTCCAAAAATACTCTCACAAAGATTAAAAACCACATCAGGACGTATTTCATTGAGCCAGTGGACAATTGTAAATATCTCATCACGAATGGCTAATGAATAACATTTATGATTTAGCGAAACAATGGCCTCTTCCACAGCTCTAATCTCTTCAATGACACCCTCTTCAGCAAGAATATCCCTCTCCTCTCCTTTCTGGAGTCTCTCTAATACATTATAGAGGATAGCCACTTTTAATTTTTCTTTTTTCATTTCTAAATTGCATTTAAATTTAAAAAAAGAAAGTTTAGGCCATTACCTTCTTTTGCTCTACCCTCTGTTCTCTGTTTGTTCGTGCTTTTCTAAATTCAATTATATTAGGTTCTGGATATTCAAATATCTTACCTTCATAATTTCTTAATACTACCTTTCCTTCTCCTCTTGAAATCAGGTAATTAGGTTCTACTGGAATCTTACCTCCTCCTCCAGGTGCATCGATGACATAGGTTGGAATAGCATAGCCTGTGGTATGTCCACGCAGTTTTTCAATAATTTGGATTCCTGTTGCTACTGATGTCCTAAAATGCTCTGTCCCCATAGCGAGGTCACATTGATAAATGTAATATGGTCTTACTCTAATCTTCAGAAGTTCATGCATCAGTTTCTTCATAATATAAGGTTTATCATTTATCCCTTTGAGTAAAACTGTTTGACTACCTAAAGGAATTCCTCCATCTGCTAAATCATTACAAGCCTTCTTCACCTGTTCTGTAATCTCTTTTGGATGTGAAAAATGGATTGAAATCATAAGAGGATGATATCTTTTTAACATTCGAACTAAACCAGAAGTAATCCTCTGTGGAAGGGTCACTGGAACCCTTGTTCCAATACGAAGAATCTCAATATGGGGAATAGCTCTGAGACGGCTTAAAAGCTCTTCTAATCTTTCATTTTCAAGGAGTAAAGGATCTCCACCAGAAAGTAGAACATCCCTCACCTTTTTATGAGTTTTTAAATATTTTAATACCTCTTCAAAATTACTTGGAGTGATTGCTCGCTCATGGGCCCCAACAAGACGTCTTCTGGTACAGTACCTGCAATAAACTGCACATTGATCTGTTACTAATAAAAGTACCCTATCAGGATAACGATGGACTAAACCAGGAACTGGAGAATCCTTATCTTCTCCACACGGGTCAAGCATATCATTTTTTGAAAGATGAAGTTCTTCCACTCTTGGTATAGCCTGACGTCTAATAGGACAGTTTGGGTTTTGAGGATCCATCAAACTCGCAAAGTAAGGAGTCACGGCTAAAGCCAATCTTCCTTTAGAGTGCTTGATTCCTTCAATTTCCTCTGGTGTCAATTCAATTAATTCTTTTAGTTGTTCCAGTGTAGTGATGCGATGTCTTAGTTGCCACCTCCAATCATTCCATTCTTTTTCTGTAACCCCTTTCCAGTATGGCGGAATAATCTCTTTTAATTGTTCTTCCTTTTTTTCCTCAATTGGAAAAGGGAATAATAATAGTTGAGCCCCCTTAGTTATTCCCCTTAAGGGTAAAGATAGATTAGAATCTGAAGCAGTCTCCATTCTTTCTCCTTCCTAAATTTTTGTCATCAATTTTTAAAAGGATCAACCCTTTTAGGAACAAAAAAGGAGATATCATAAGATACCTCCTCCTTATCAAAATCAGGATTAACCCTTTTATCTGATGATCATCTATTATATGCCTTTTCTTTTTTCTTCTCTGCTTTCTAAAAATAGTAATTTTTTCTCCTTTATAATATTTTTTAATTGCTCCTGTTGGCGCTCCTTCTTTAATAAGATGGAGCGCCAACCTCACCATAATATTCAAGGAAGCTTCCTTTGCCTACATCCTTTTCTTCCCAAAGAATTTAATTATTTCTTTGGAGCTTCAGCAGGTTTCTCAGCTGGCTTTTCAGCAGGCTTCTCTGGTGCTGGAGCTGCTGGTGGTGGTGGCGGAGCCTCAGCCGGTTTAACTTCCTCTTTAGCCGCTGGTTTTGGTGCTTCCTTTCCCTTGCATCCAATACCAATTACTACGAAGTTTACTACCAAAACCATAGCAAGAAAGAAGAATAACCATTTTTTCATATCCCTTCACCTCCTTTCTCAAAAAATCACACAAATCTAATAAAACAATTACCCTTTTATTTCAAACCCTGGAAAAGAAATTTCTTTGATTATCTTCTTCAATATATTTGGTTCAACAGGTTTCTTAATGAGTTTTTCTATTCCTAATTCTTTTAAACGCTGAACCACTTCATCTGTGATAGATGGACTCATTAAGATTAATCGTTCATTCCATTTTTTTAATAACGGTAGCTGTTGTTCAATCTCTCCAATCTCAAGATCAGCAACGATTACCCCTTCCTTAATATCCTTCTTTCTTTTCTCAAGTTGTAAAATATTATCTATCTCTTCGACCTTAAATCCATACTTATTTAAAATTTTTTTAAGACTTAATCGAACAAATTCATCTTTTTCAATAATAAAGGCCCATCTAACCTTCTCCTTCATATAAAAGTTTATGATCAATTTTCATGCCAATTTATTTAGAAAAAAATTCTTAATATTTTTAAAAAATATAATGATTTCAATGAATTAGTATTTTTGTTTTAAAATATTAATATTTTTTTGAAATAAATAATAAAAAATTTGAGAAAAATTGTCGCACTAATTTTCCAAAAAGTATGACAAATTGTCTTAGTTTAAATTTAAAAATAAAAAAATTATGACTTTTTGCCATATCTCAATAATCTTCGCCTATCTCTTCAAGCTTTCTATGGATGGTTCTAACATTTATTCCTAATAATTTTGCTGCTCTGACTTTATTGCCCTTAGTTGCTTTAAGCGTCCTTATAATCATTTCTTTTTCAACCTCTTCAAGTGGAGTTCCTATTTTTATAGAAATCATCTCGGGCTTCTCTTTAAATTCTTTGATCTCTTGAGGAAGATGTTGAATATCTAAAACCTCAGGGTTATTTACAACTAAAGCAGATTCTATTGTATTTTCAAGTTCTCTTACATTTCCCATCCAATCATAATCCATTAATATATTCATAGCTCTTTGGGAAACCCCTTTAACTTTCATCCCATATTTATCATTAAACTTTCCAATAAAAAAATTTACAAGAAATGGGATATCTTCTTTTCTTTCCCTTAAAGGAGGTAGTTTAATGTTTACAACATTTAGTCTATAATACAAGTCTTCTCTGAATCTTCCTTTTCTAACCTCTTCTTGGAGATCGCGATTGCTTGCAGCAATAACTCGTATATCTACCTTTATGGTCTTGTTTCCTCCTACCCTCTCAAATTCTCCTTCTTGTAATACCCTCAGAAGTTTAATCTGTGTAGATGGAGGAATATCTTCTACTTCATCAAGAAAGAGAGTTCCTTCGTGGGCTATCTCAAACCTTCCTTTTCTTGAAGAGATAGCTCCTGTAAAAGCACCCTTTTCATGACCAAATAATTCACTCTCAATAATTCCTTCACTTAATGAGGCACAACTTACTTTAATGAAAGGTTTTGATGCCCTTGGACTGTTATAATGAATGGCATTAGCAATTAATTCTTTTCCTGTCCCACTTTCTCCAATAATTAATACAGAACTATCGTAGGGTGCGATATGACGTATAAGCTCAAAAATCTTTAACATCTTTTCACTTCTTCCAATAATATTTCTTAGGTGAAATCTATCTTCCAATCTTGAAATTAAATCACGATTTTGTAGAATAAGAGTTTGTTTTTCTAATGCCCTTTCTATTAAAAGTGATATCACTCTTGGATTAATAGGTTTTTCAATAAAATCAAAAGCACCAAGCTTCATGGCCTGAACAGCCTTTTCAATGCTACCTTGTGCAGAAATAACCACAACCTCTGTCTCGGGCTTTTTATCTTTGATGGCCTTTAAAAGCTCAATCCCATCCATCTTTGGCATTACAAGATCGGTAATGACAAGATCAATAATTTCTTGACGGAAGAGATTGAGGCCCTCTTTCCCATTTGAGGCTAAGACAACATTATATCCTTTCTTTTTAAAAAGGAGACTAAGGCTTTCCCCTACTGTAGGGTCATCCTCTACTATTAGAATTGTCTTATTTTCCATATCTGACTAAATAAATTAAAGATTTAGTTTCCTTTGATACTAATAGGAATCCTTATCCTGAAGGTTGAACCGCGATTGAGTTCGCTCTTGACGGTAATATCACCCTGGTGGTCTAAAATAATCTTTTTAGCGATCGATAATCCTAAACCCGACCCAGTTGGTTTTGTGCTAAACATAAAATCAAAGATTTTTGGAATATTTTCTTTTGGGATTCCAATCCCATTATCCTTAACAACAATAAAAACATTCTTTTTGGATTTCCGAGTATAGATTTGGATCTCTCCTTTCTCATTAACAGCCTGGATACTATTAATTATAAGATTAGATATAGCTAAATTAAACTGACTAACATCAATTCTAATCAATGGCAAATTTTTTTGGAAATGTGTTTCAATCCTTGCATTCTTTAACTGAGCATCAGGTCTTAAAAGCCGAACAATAGAATCTAAAACATCGTTTAATCGAACCCATTCAAATTTGGGAGGAGGCAGGCGGTTAAAATCTAAAAAATCCTTCAGATTATTTTCCAGCCTTAAGGTCTCATAACTAATGAAATTTAGGAGCGAATGAATCTCGTCTCTTTTTGAGAGATTATTCTCACCCCTCAATTCTTCTCTCAGAAGTTCAATATTAATATTTAATGAGCTTAAAGGGTTCCTAATCTCGTGGGCCATCCATCTTGCCAACATCCCTATAGTTGATAGATCTTTACTGCGGCTAATTTCCCTTGAAAGTAAGCCTTTCTCAGTTACATCCGCAAATGTTGCCAAACAGCCCAAAAATAAATGTTTCTTATCAAAGATTGGATAAAAACTGCTTCTCAGGATTCGGACTTCTTTTGATTGGATCCTTGGTCCATTAATCGCTAATTCTATATCATAAGTTCCCTCCTTCTTTTCATATACAAAATCAAAATGTCTCTTTATATTTTTATAAGGAATGACACGTTCCAATTTTTTCCCGATAACATCTCTTTCCCTTAGCCCGAAATATTTCTCAGCCGTTGGATTAAAGATTTTTATCCGGCCATCTACATCGGTAAATATTACTGCCTCTTCAAGATTCCTTATTAATAATTCATGTAGATTTTGTTCTGTTTGTTCCATCTTACTTCCTTTAGTAAATAAAACTTAAATTACTCTAAATTATATCTATTTAGTGCATTATGAAAAATTATCTTTATCAATTTCTCATAATCCCAACCCATTCGGTTAGCCATAATTGGAAGATCCCCATATATTGGGGAAAGTCCAGGCAAAGGATTAATCTCCAGAAAATATGGAATACCATCTTCTCCTACTCTAATATCGACACGTGAAACATCTCTACACTCCAATACATTATATGCCTTAAGAGCTACCTCCTCTATTTTCAATAATAGGTCTTTGCTGATTAAGGGAGGACAGTGATAGGAGACCCTTTTTTCCCATTCCCTTTTGACTTCAAGAGAATAAATAGCATCTTCAGTGGGAACACCCTTTATCTCTATTTGCATTACGCCTAAAACAATAGGGGGATTATTTCCAATTATACCAACAGTAAATTCTGGACCAGTAACGAATTCTTCCACTAAAATTGGAGGACCATACTCCTTTAATAACCATACTGCCTTCTCTGTTAATGATTTAGGGCTTTTAACTTTAGAATCTAAACGGATTCCCTTGCTTGATCCTTCATAACATAATTTTAAAAAAAGAGGATAACGAAGATCTAAATCACTCAAATCTTCCAATCGGTAAATCTTTTTAAATCTTGGAGTAGGAATCCCTTCACTTGCAACAACTCTTTTGGCCATTGCCTTATCGAGGGTTAGTGAAAGTGTAAGGGGATCTGATCCTGTATATGGTATATCCATGAATTCTAAAATAGCAGGGATATGTGATTCTCGATTACGGCCTTTTAGACCTTCTGCAATATTAAAAACTATATCCACAGGGGTTAATTTCAATCTTTCAATTAATCCGTGATCTCCCCCCAATTTAAAAACCTGATGTCCTTCACTCTCAAGCACTTTCTTGATTGCATCGATTGTTTCCTCAGTATCATACTCCTCTGCAAAATCAACAGGTAATTTATCACTTATTGGAATGTCTTTCTTTAAATTATAGGTTATTCCCACCTTTAATCCCATTTTTAAAATCTCACAATTCAATTTTGATATAGCTTTGTTTTTATTCTTTGTCAACTATTATTCCTAATCCTATTTTTGGTTGTTTAAGAAGATTAACTTTTATGTTACATTAAATTTTAAGAAGTTTGGTTAACTGTTTAAAAATGGACCGCAAAGAGATATCTCAAGCATTAAACCAATTAAGAAAAGGGTTACTTCAAATAATTATTGTGGTCATTATTTTAGGACTTATCCTCTACCCCTTTTCAAAGAGATTACTGAGCTATCTCCACAAACCTATCAGTGAAGACTTAGTCGCATTTAGTATCCCTGAAGCCTTTATCTCCCTTATTAAACTAACCCTTTTTGGAAGTCTCTTCTTCTCAATTCCTGTCATATTTTATAGGATCTGGAAATCATTTTCACCTGTACTAAAAATTAATGACCCAAAGTTTCAATCTTTAATTCTTTTCGGCTCAATATTCTTATTCTACCTTGGTGCTTTTTTTTGTTATTTTATAACTCTCCCTTTCGGCATTAAATTTCTTTTAAGTTATCAATCTCCACATCTAAGGCCAATGATTTCTGTGGGAAAGTTTGTATCTTTCTGTGCAGGTTTTATCTTTGCCTTTGGCCTTATCTTTGAACTTCCTCTCATCCTTGCCCTTTTGAGCTATATTAAATTGATTAATCTTTCGCTTTTGACTCGAAATCGAAGGTATGCTATCCTTTTAATAGCAGTTCTATCAGCAATTCTAACGCCAACTCCTGATGCCTTTAATATGGCATTAATGGGTATTCCCCTTTATATCTTATTTGAAATTGGAGTGATTCTTGTAAGGATCATAGAAAACAAGAGACGAATTGGTAATACTCTTTAAAAGGTAAACCCATGGAGGCAGTCAAAATATTTAATATCCTTCGTCTTAATACTTTTATATCCCTTTTTAAAAGAATGATTATAGGTAAAACATTCGGCTTAAAGACAAAGCTTACCATTCTCATTATTATAATAGTTTCATCCATCATTTTAATATCAAGTTATTTGGACTTCCATTTTACAAAGAAGGCTCAACTCGAGCTTTATCTTGATCGGAATCTATATATTGCAAAACAGATCGATATAGCAATTCCTGCTCATCGATTAAAGGAAAATCTACCAAATATTTATGAGGAGATTGATGATTGGTTACTAAGTCGACCTTTTTTAAAAGAAATTGATGTCTTTCTCTTTACCCATAAGGGAATGGAACTGATTATATCAAACTCAAAAGATGGGCATCTTATCCCTATTCATCTAAATAGTGAGCAAATTAAAAAAATAAAAAATGAAGAGTATCTATCTTTTTCATATGAAACAGGAGATGAGGGACGTCTTGAAGTAATTGTCCCTCTTCATTTAGGTAAGAAGGTGATAGGAGCAATTAGGGTAATCAGTTCACTGCTTGAGGTTCAGAATTATTTGAAGGTGAAAAAACAACGGACATTTATTCTTACTTTTTCAAGTATATTTATTATACTTCTAATATTAAGCCTCTTTTTTAGAAGGCTTGTAACCAACCCTTTAAATAGATTAATTAATGCCATGTCACGTGCAGAAAATGGTGATTTGGAAATTGAAGTGGATATCAAAAATAAGGATGAGTTAGGAATCCTTGGTAAACATTTCAATAAGATGCTAAAAACAATTCGTGAGACCTACGAGCAAAATATCTTGTTACTTTCTAAAGTGAATCAATTTAACGAGGAACTGAAAAGAAAGGTAGAAGAAGCTACTTTGGAGCTTGCTAAAAGGAACGAAGAATTAAAACTTTTAAATGAAGCCCTTTTCCAATCTCAAAGACAATTAAGTCAAGCTGAGAAGCTTGCAGCCCTTGGAAAGGTAACAGCCACAATGGCCCACCAGATTGGAACCCCACTAAACTCAATATCAGGATATATTCAACTTATATTACAAGACGGAGATCTCAATCCAAAAGACCGTAAACGCCTTGAGATCATTGAATCCCAGCTTGATCGGCTATCGGATTCTGTGAAGAATATCCTTTCCTTTACACGACAACCAAAACCTGAATTAAAACCTTTAAATATAAATAATATTCTTGAAGAATTAATTCATCTAAGTGAGCCTTGGCTAAAATCAAAAAATATAAATCTTATTTCTTCTTTACTCCCTGACATTCCTTTAATTTTAGGGGATTCAACTCATTTACAAACACTTTTTCTAAATCTTATGACAAATGCTGTTGATGCTATGCCCAATGGAGGAACCCTTGAAATAAAAACCCAAAAGAAATTGAATCCAGATCATTCTGATAATGGAGAATTCTTAGAAATTTCAATAAAGGATACTGGTATTGGGATTACTGAAGAATCTAAGAAGAAGATATTTGATCCATTTTATACTACAAAAAAGATTGGTGAAGGAACTGGATTAGGATTAGCAATTTGTGAGGATATTATAAAAGAGCATTCAGGAAGATTAGAAGTATATAGTGAAGTGGGCAAAGGAAGTACATTCTTTATTTTCATTCCAGCTATTAAAGGTGGTGAAGTTCATGAATAACCATCGAGAACAACTTTTAATTGTGGATGATGATCCAATTACTCTTGATTTATTAATGGAAGTCCTTACCAGAGAAGGTTACAAAGTTAACACTGCTCTTAGTGGAGAAGAGGCAATCTCAAAAGCAAAGGAGACACTTTTTGATATAGTCATTACTGATATTCGAATGGGAAATAAAGATGGAATGGAAGTTCTTCGATCCATTAAAAGAATCTCTCCTGAAACTATTGTAATTATGATTACTGCTTTCGGATCTATAGATACTGCCATTGAGGCTATACGTGAAGGGGCATTCGACTATATCAGTAAACCATTTAAACTTGAAGAGATAAAACTAACAATCAGGAAAGCACTTGAACAAAGAAGATTAGTTGAAGAAAATCGATTATTCCGTCAAGAATTAATTGATAAATATCATTTTAAAAATGTAATAGGCCGAACGCCACAAATGCTTCAAGTCTATAAAACAATTGCAAAGGTGGCTAATACCAAGTCAACTGTTCTTCTCTATGGAGAAAGAGGAACTGGAAAGGAATTGATCGCTCGTTCCATTCATTATAATAGCTCAAGAAATACAAGGCCATTCATACCAGTTGATTGTGCCTCTCTTGTAGAAACATTAATGGAAAGTGAACTTTTTGGCCATGTTCGAGGAGCATTCACTGGTGCTCAAACAACAAAAAAAGGCCTTATAGAAGAGGCTGATGGAGGGACCCTCTTTTTAGACGAGATTAGTAACCTTAGCCTTCAAACTCAAGCAAAACTCCTAAGATTCCTTCAAGAACATGAAATAAAAAGGGTGGGAGGAGTAGAAACCATAAGGCTTGATGTAAGGGTGATTGCTGCAACCAACAAGCCATTAGAACCTCTGGTGAAGGCTGGAAAATTTAGGGAAGATTTGTTTGACAGGCTTAACGTAGTTTCTATTTCTTTACCACCTTTAAGGGAAAGGAGAGAAGACATTCCTCTTTTAGCTACATATTTTCTAAATAAATTCTCTGAGGAAAATGGTAAAAAGATCTCCCATATATCTCCTGAAGCACTCGATATTCTGATTAATTATTCCTGGCCAGGAAATGTTCGTGAGCTTGAACATATAATAGAGAGAGCTGTTATACTTTCCCGCAACCCTATTATCTTGCCTGAAGACCTTCCTAAAAAAATAATTGAAGAAACCAAAGATTTAGAAAAGAAAGAAACTGAAAAACTATTACCATTAAAAGAAATGGAAAAAAGATATGTTCTAAAAGTGCTTCAAGAGACTAAAGGAAATAAGAAAAAGGCCTCTGAGATATTAGGAATTGACAGAACCACACTTTATCGAATCCTTGAAAAAGATTAATTGTCGCAAATTGCAACACATCAATTTAAATCCTGTTGTAATTTAAAACACAATTAATAATATTCTATTATTTATAAAAAATTTTTTCTAATAATTTCAATACATTATAAATTTTTATTCTTGGCATTCTTTTTGCTCAATTTTATAAAAAGATCTTAAAAGAAAGGAGGTGAAAAAAGATGAAGAAATTAATGGCTATTTTTACAATTCTTATAGTGGTTGCTTTTGTTTCGATAGTTATAGCTCAGGAAAAGCCAGCTCCTCCGAAACCAACACCATCACCAGCAACTCCACCAGGACCCGCAAAAGAAGAAAAGCCAAAGATTGAAAAATTCAGTGGGGTAATTGAAAAAATCGATGAGGCAGGAAAGACAATTGATGTTAAAAGAGGGGCTGGAAAAACAGAAAAGATATTAACCTTTGCTGTAACTGATCAAACAAAGATCACCCGAGGCAAGGATACTCTTAGCTTTTCAGACCTGAAACAGAAGATGAATGTCTCTATTGAATATAAAAAAGAAGGAGACAAGCTAATTGCTTTGAGTATCAAAGTTGCAGTACCAAAGACTGCAGCTCCAAAAGAGAAGAAACCTGAAGAAGCACCAAAGAAATAAAATCAGACTTAAATTGAGGTGAAAAGTAAATCTTTTTATCTTTTCACCTCAATTTATTTTCTATTAAAAAATCTTGAAAGGAGGAAAGGAATATGAAAAAGGGGTTAATTTTACTCCTAATAACTTTACTCGTAATGGCTTTTGTTTCAGGTTGTGCAAAAAAACCAACTAAAGAGATCGAAGAAACTCAAACTGCTGTAAACAATGTGATCTCTGAAGGTCTTGGAAAGTATTCACCAGATGATGAAAAGAAACTAAAAGATGCTTTGGCAGCAGCAATGGAAGAAATAAAGACACAGGAAGGTAAAACATTTAAAAATTTTGATAAGGCCAAACAGATGCTTGCAGATGTAAAGAAGAATGCAGAGGAACTCAAAGCATCACTTCCTCAGAAAAAAGAGGCTGCAAAACAAAACGCCTTACAAGCTCAGGAAGGAGCAAAGGCCTCTGTAGAAGAAGCAAAAAGCCTTCTTGCTAAGGCTCCAAAGGGTAAGGGTACAGCAGCAGACATTGAGGCACTAAGAGGGGATGTTAAAGGCCTTGAGGATTCACTCAATGAAGTTCAATCTCTAATCGAAAAAGAAGAATTTATTGAGGCATCTAATAAAGCTAATGCAATAAAAGAGAAGGCAACTGGAGTCTCGAACCAGATTAAAGAGGCTATGGAAAAGATTAAGGCAAAGAAACCAGCTAAAAAATAATTGAAATTTTTAACCTTATTCTCTTTAATCATTATAATTTTAAATGGGTGTTTTAAGTCGGAATTGAGTCTTCCAGAGGTAGATCTTCTTGAAAAACAGTATTATAACCTCTGGAAGGCCCAAGCCCACCTTTATCTTCCTATAGAATTTAATCTTTATCAAGAAAGAATAAAGAAGGCAAAGAATCATCTAAGAGAGATAGAATCAAAATTATTTTTCCTTAGAGATTATAACCCTGTGCAAAAAGAATTTATCGAAATACTTAAGCAGGGTGAAGAATTATCAAAAAGCCTTGAGATTGAACTTCAAAGAAGATCTTTATTAATTCTTCAAAGAATCAATAAAATCGAAGATAAAATAAAAAATCTAAATAATTTTACATTAAATGCTAATGAAGGAATAAACTTAAGAAGGAATCTTACAAAATCAGAAATTCTTCTCTACGAAGGTCGATCTTTATATGAAAGAGGAAGATACATTGATTCAGAGGAAAAATTAAACAATGTTGAAAAATATCTTGATGAATCTGAAAAAAAGATGTCAAAAATTTTAAATCGTTTTAAGGAAATTAATCAGATTGAAAAATGGAAAAAATGGGCTAAAGAAGCTATTCACGATTCTAAAAAAGGATATTCTATTCTTATAATAAAAATTGAAAGGAAAATGATTATATACAAAGATGAGAAACCCATAAAAATTTATCCAATAGGCTTGGGATTAAGGGGACTCTCTGATAAATATCATGCTAAGGATTATGCCACTCCAGAAGGAAGATATAAGGTTATCCGGAAGAATCCAAAAAGCAAATACTACAAGGCACTACTAATAAATTATCCAAATGAAGAAGATATAAGGGAATTTTATAAAGCAAAAACAAAAGGACTTATTCCAAAAACAGCTAAGATCGGAGGGCTAATTGAAATTCATGGTGGGGGAAGTAATTCAATTACATATGGTTGCATTTCCCTTGATAATGAACAAATGGAGGAACTCTATGGTCTTGTTGATGAAGGAGTTCCTGTAACAATAGTAGGAGCATTAAACTAAATGGACTTTTTATTCAGCCCCAAAAGTAAAATTAGCAAAAAATTGATACTTTTTGTAATTTTAATCCTTGCCGTCATGGAAGGAGTTGGATATCTTATTGGCTTAATAGTAAGATATGAGAAAGATACAATGGAAAATGAAGAATATAATTTTAAAAGATTAATTTTTGAAAATCTTTTGTTAAAAAAAAGGATAAACTCACTTAAACCGAATGGAGTTTATATAATTGTCGATACTGCTGATAATATTCTCTATCTTAAGGAAAATAATAAGACCCTTTTAAAAGCAATAATTTCTGCAGGAAGCGGAAATATCCTCATTGATCCCTCAGGGAAGAAAGAATGGATTTTTGAAACTCCAAGAGGAATTTTTACTGTTCGGTCTAAATTTGAAAGGCCATCATGGATAAAGCCTGATTGGGCATTCATTGAGGAAGGCAAACCTATTCCAAAAAATTTTTCAGAAAGAATTGAAGAAGGTGTATTAGGTGAGTATGCTATCGGTTTAGGTCATGGATACTTCATCCATGGAACTCTTTATAAAAGACTCTTGGGTAAAAATGTAACCCATGGATGTATTAGGCTTGGAGATAAAGAGCTTAAAACAGTTTATGAATTAACACCCATTGGAGCAAAGGTGATCATATTTTAATGTATATTCTAAAAGTAATTTTTTTGTTTTTCTTTTTTTTATTCGAGATTGAAGGTCTAAGCTTTTCAGAGACAAAGAGATATGTAAGGGAGAATCTTTTTTTGAAATCAGAATATAATCTTGCTAAGGATTCTCAAATTTATATTATTTTTAACCTTATTGAAAAGAGAATTTTAATAAAAGCAAAAGGAATAACACTAAAAGAATATTCCATTGATTACTTTAGAAGTTGGGGCCATCCAATACAACCAAAACCTTTAACCCTTTTAAAAAAGGGATTTCTTATAAAATTTGAAAGGAAAAAGATAATTCCACCAGAAAATGAAAATACAATGTCCTCAAGTCTTGATATGTTAGAAGTTAAAGATATGCCATCAAGATATCGACTTAAATGGGAGGGGCCTGTTTGGATGTATATAAGACCGAAGTCAGAAGGGGTTTTTTCAAAATTTTTAAATTCACTATCTCTTATAAAATCATTCATTTTAATCAAACCTATAGGGATGTTAGCCTATACAGTAGTTGGAAAAAGGTTTACCGAAATAGAAATATATTTATTAAATGAAAAAGATTCAAAATCACTTTTTTGGACTATTCAAGAAGGTTATCAGGGAATTATTTATATGTAGGGTAATGTGCTTTTTAAACAGGTTTAAAGACTAAATTTGGTTTATCAAGTTTAGGTCTTTGGGGGATTATAAATACATACTCGATTTCGTCCCCCTCTCTTCGCCTCGTATAGTGCTTGATCGGCCATTTTTATCAAATCTTCTTTGGATCTAACACGATGACTGGGAAAATTTGCTATGCCTAAACTCACAGTTAGATGGATCTGGGCCTGTGCAATCTCAAATGTTGTATTTTCCACCAATCTTCGAATCCTTTCTGCAATCATTAACGATTCTTCTAATCCAGCATCCGGTAAGATTAAGATGAACTCCTCGCCGCCATAACGGGCCACTGTATCTTTTTTCCGAACAGAATTTTTTAAGAGGTTCGAAATCTCTTTAAGGACTTTGTCTCCTTCAGTATGTCCCAATGTGTCATTAATCTTCTTAAAATGATCAATATCCACCATCACTAATGAAAGAGGTGTATCACTGAAGAATGCTTTTTGGGTCTCTACTTCAAATCGTTCTTCGAAATATCTACGATTATAAAGATTAGTCAGGGTATCATAAATAGCAATGTTTTTAATTGAGCTCAACCTTTGAATATGCTTTAAACTTGCTACCATTTGATACCCTATGACAGAAAGGAATTGTAAATCTTGAGCATCGAATGCATTTGGCTGATCGCTATTAAGTGAAATACAGCCAATAATTTTCCCTTCAATAATTAATGGTAAAGTGAGATGAGACTTTAATCTTATATTTGGATCTATAATCATCTGACCTGGTCTCAATCTCTTCTTTTCAGATTGAACATTTACTTTCTGGAACTCAATCTCTTCATCAGCTAATGTAGAAAAAACATTTAAAATATTCTTAACCACTTCCTCAGTAAAAGAAGGAGGGCAAGATTCGTCTTGAATCAGATAAATTAAAAGGCTCTCCCTCCAAAAAAAACCAAATGATATAAAATCAAAAAGATTTGGGAGATTTATGCCAGCAGAATCAACAATCTCTTTTAGTTCAAAACTCATTCCAATAGCATTTAAGGTAGAGCGTAATACATTCAGGTTCTTAAAAATGAGCTTCAATGCCTTCTCCTATTTTTGAGAGACAATTCTCTCAGCCTCTTTAATCTTTGGAAAAACCTTAGGGAATATCTCCTTATTAATAACCCCTTCAGCTAATATCGAAAAAAGACTTATAAGATTATTGATTAGACTTTGAAACCCTCGATGAATTTCATTTGGTGAAATGTTTCTACAACCTTCTTTTATTTTCTCAAAAGAGATCCCTTCTTCAGAAACTTTGATATATGATAAGAAAGTATACTTATCCAAAATCCTCTTAATAGCTAAGTTAAAAAGAATGGCTAAAATAGCCTCTCCAATAAGTGCTGATACAATTTCCCATATATCCATAAGAAGGCTTGAATAAATTTCTAATACAAGATCAGAGGGCCATTTTATATGTTTATGATCTTTAATAATATGTGAAGGCATTCTTTCTTTAAGACTCCTTTTTTCCAACTAATTTTTTAATCATATGATGGATTTGGTCATGATAAATTGTAAAAACAAGTATCACTAATAAGGAAATTGCTAAAAGGATTATCATCGCCTTATATTGATGATCAAAGGCTTTCCCCCCTTGGAGACAAGCCATTAGTGTACCAGGAATTCTTCCTATAGTGGAAATGACTAAAAAAACTACAACGTGCATGGGTGTTAAACCTAAAATATAACAAAGGGCATCCTTTGGAAATCCTGGGATTAAGAAAAGTAAAAAACTTAAAATTACCCCTTCATGGCCAACGAGATAATCAAATTTTTTTCTAATATTTTCAGATACAAACTTTTCAATAGCCAATTTTTCAAATATCCTCCCAAGCATGAAAGCAATCAATGAACCCAATATAAGGCCAATCATAGAATAGAGAAAGCCTATTTTTACACCAAATAGATACCCACCTAAGAATTCAATCGCTCCACCTGGAATAGGGGCAAAAACAACCTGGATAATTTGTATTGAAATGTAAATCAGGGGAGAATAAATTCCATAAGAGAATATGAATCTTTTTAATTGATGTTTATTATGAAGCAAATCGTAGAAGTTTAAAATCTTTGGCCAAAGGTCAGAATTATATCTATAAATTAAAAATATTATTAAGAATAAAACCCCTCCAAGAATTAAGATCCAACTCCATTTATTGTTTAATTTTTTCATAAATAATTAAAAATAAGATTAAAAATTTATATTTTGCATAACATAAAAAAAGATAATAGTAAATAATTTTTCCCATGTAATATTTTTTCTTAACAAAAGTATATATCTCTAAAAATAAAACCTTATTGTATAAAAGAATTTTTTCAGAGCTCTCAAAGATGAACTTGACATAAATTAATTTTTATTTTAATTTTGATTGTAACTTTTTTCACAAACTTTAAAATTTAGTAGAAATTTTTTAACCTTTTATATATCATTATTATTTATATAACCTTTTGAGGTAGATAAAATGAAACGTTCAAAATTAACTCGTAGAGAGTTCCTAAAATTTTCTGGAATAGCAGGAGCATTAATTGGAACAAGTCAGTTAAAAGAAACATTGACTGAAGCAATGGGATCTACTTTACCCCAAAATAAAAAAGATTTAGATGAAAAATGGATTTCAACTTCTTGTTTAAACTGCACATCTCGATGTGCCATTCGTGTAAGGGTTTTAAATGGAAAAGCTGTTAGTATCACAGGAAATATAAATTCAAAAGTTTCTGAAGGAAAGGTTTGTCCTCGTTCCTATATAGGGCTTCAGGTGCTTTACGATCCTGATCGGGTAAAAACTCCTTTGAAAAGAACAAATAAAGAGAAAGGTAGAGGAATTGATCCAAAATGGGCTCCAATTTCATGGGATCAAGCCTTAGATGAAATTATAAGAAGATTAAGTCAATTGAGAGATATTGGAGAACCTCATAAGCTACTAATCTTTTATGGATTAAATTCCATAAGCACAGAAGATCTTATTATCAGATTTGGAGAGGCTTTCGGAACACTAAATATAATTTCACAAGATGGATTCGATATAGAAACTGAAAAGGCAGGTCATTGGATGGCAGATGGCCATTATACCCATACAGCATTTGATCTTGATCACACCCACTATATATTATCCTTTGGTGGTGATTTGCTTGAATCCTCAAAACCATTATCAAGATTTTTAAGAAAATGGGGAAAATTTCGAAGGGAAAGAGCTATTCGAACGAAAGTTATCGTCATTAATCCAAGATACTCATTAACCGCAGCGAAAGCTGACGAGTGGATACCTATTAATCCTGGAACTGATGGAGCTTTGGCTATGGCCATTGCACATGTGATTATAAGTGAAGAACTTTATGATAAGGTCTTTATTAAAAATTTCACGGAAGGATTTGATACATATAAAAAATTAGTACTCGATCAATATCATCCTAAAAATGTAGCAAATATTACTGGTATTGATCAAGAAACTATTATCCGGATCGCAAGAGAATTTGCAATTACAAAGCCTGCTATAGCTATAGGAGGTAAAACATCGATAGATTGGCCTAATGGTTCGTATACAAGTTATGCAATTTTTTGTCTAAATGCCTTAGTCGGTAGCATAGATATTCCTGGTGGTGTCATTTATCAGGAATATCCTGATTATAAACCAATGCCTAAGTTAATCGAAGATGAAATTTCAAGGAAAGGCAAATTGAAACCATTCATAGATCTCCGAAGTACCGATAAATTTCCTTTCGCAAAGATTGTAACAAATCAAGTTCCAGAATCAATATTAAATGACTCTCCCTATCCAGTAGATATTGCCATTGGTTTTAATAGTAATTTTAATATGATAGCCCCAAATCCTGAACGATGGGATAAGGCTTTAAAGAAATTGCCATATTATATTCATATTTCTCCATTTATCAGTGAAATGGCCTTATATGCAGACATAATATTACCCTCTACTACATTTCTTGAAGAATGGGGTTATGATCATTCTCCTCCAGGATCAGGATTTGCAGAAATAAGGATTAAACAACCTGTTGTCTCACCTTTTGGTGAATCTCGCTCTACTGCAGATATCATTTTTGAGATAGCAAAAAGACTGAAAGGTGGAGTAATGAAATCTTTTATTAATATTGGTGACAATTCGAAGGGTTTTGTCAAATACAGAACCGAAACCCTTATTAACTGGAAGGATTTTTTGGAAAAAGGGGTTTGGATTGGAAAGTCCTATGAATATAAAAAATATGATCGAATTTTTCATACCCCATCAAGAAAGTTTGAATTTTCTTCAGGAAACCTAAAGCATTTAATCGCAAAAATGAGCAAAGGTAAAGCGGATAATATAAATCTTTTACCTCATTACCAAGAAGTGAAATTTTTAGGAACAAAAGAAAAATATCCTTTTATTCTTCTTCCATATCAACCCTTGATGGTGATTGAGAATGGAAGTCAAAATTATCCTTGGGCCCAAGAGGTCTTTCTTCCAATGTGTGGGATAGGATGGGAAACATTGGTTGAGATTAATAGTGAAGTTGGAAAGGATTTAAATATTAAGGATGGTCAAATGGTTTGGATAGAATCTCCATTCCAGAAGATTAAGGCTAAAGTAAAGTTTTCGGAAGGGATCCACCCATGTGCTGTAGCCATTCCATGGGGACAGGGGCATTATTCCTACGGAAAATGGCAAAAAGGAATTGGAGTAAATCCAAATGAAATTATTGGTGTTGATTATGATCACATAAGTGGTCAAGCGGCTTTTTTTAATACTCGTGTAAAAATTTATAAAATCTAAAAGGATATAATATGTCAAGGTGGGGAATGGTCATCGATCTTGATAAATGTGTAGGATGCCAAGCATGTATAGTTGCTTGTAAAATGGAGAATAATGTCCCCCATGGTTCACCAGAGGAACAAAAATTAAAGAGGGAAGTCAATTGGCATAAGATGATTACCGTAACTAAAGGAAAATATCCTTACGTAAGAACTGAACTTATCCCTATGCCGTGTATGCATTGCGATCATCCTCCTTGCGTTACTGTTTGCCCAGCAAAGGCGACATTTCGTAGAAGGGATGGGATTATTGTTCAATACTACAGAAGATGCATTGGATGCAAATATTGTATTGTAGCCTGTCCATATGGGGCAAGGAGTTTCAACTTTACATCGCAAGAAGAAAAACCCTACCACCGAAAAGATGAGCCTCTGGATAATAATTCATGGGAACCTTGGCCTTTTCCAACAAGAACACAAGGAGTTGTAGAAAAATGTACGTTCTGTTTTCATAGAATTGACAAGGGACTAAAAAAAGGGAAAAAGATAGGGACAGAGGTTGTTCCTGCTTGTGTTGAGGCATGCCCATCTCATGCAAGATTTTTTGGCGATTTGGATGATCCAAAAAGTGAAGTATCAAAGCTTTTAGCCTCTCGGAATTCTTTTCGACTTAGAGAGGAATTAGGAACTAAACCAAAAGTTATTTACCTTACACGTTAAGGATTTGAAAGATGGAATTAAAATACTCAACAATTGAAGGGAAATCAAAAGGTTATAAGACCCTTGTCGTTATATTGGGAATCATGGTAGCAATGTTTATATTTAGTTTCCTTATCTCCTATTTAAAAGGCCAAAAGGTTTGGGGAATAAGTAATATGATCCCATGGGGCCAATTGATTACCTTTTATATTTACTTTATTGGTCTTAGTGCTGGAGCAATCATTATCTCGTCCCTAAGTTATGTCTTCAAAAAAGAGACCTTTGAACCTATTGGAAGAATGGCAGTCTTTATGGGAATTCTTCTTATGGTAGGAGCTATGTTCTTTGTTTTGGTAGACCTTGGGAGGCCGGAAAAAGCCTGGCGACTATTCATGTATTTTTATTTTAACAATATGAGCTCAATGTTCGCCATTAACTCTATTTTCTATACTGGATACATAATTCTCATGTTGATTTACCTTTGGTTGATCTTTGAGGGTAATAAAAAGTTGGCCGCCATTGTCGGAACTATAGATGTCTTGTGGGCTATTGCTGTCCATATGGGTACAGGAGCAATCTTTGGATTGATTGGGAATCGAGAAATATTCTTCTCACCAATAAAGCCTTTTGAATTTCTTTTGGCAGCCTTAACATCTGGAACTTCTTTAATAATTATTACTGCAGCGGCTACCTTCAAATTTACAAGTCGGATGATCGAAGAGGAATTGATTTTTTCTTTGAGTAAGATTTTGAAAATAATAATTCTTATTCTTTTGATTATGGTCTTTGTAGATAAGCTAACTCATATCTATTTTCCAAATAGGGATGCAACATTATATCTATTTACTGGTGATTACTGGTGGCTTTTTTGGGTCTTTCAAATTGGGTTGGGAATCGTTTTACCATTAATCCTACTTAGTTACTCAAAAACAAAGAGAACAAAAAAGGGAGTAATAATTTCGGCTTTATCAGTAGTTATAGGAGTCTTTGGAGAGAGAGCAGCTCTGGTGATACCTGGGACAGCCCATCCTCAACCTTTTGTATCAGCTAAGATTGAAGGGATATGGGGAGAACCTGGCATTTTTAAAATTACGCTATGGGAAACTCTTCTTAGTCTTAGTATCGTCTCATTTATAATCTTATTGTTCGTTTTAGGCTTAAGGTTTCTCGAAATTTTACCAAATCAAACAAATGAACCTGTTTCAGCTAAAACAAATTCAATTATTAAGTAATGATGTTTGTTATTAAAATTTCAAGAATGAATTATTATAAATACTAAATTGGGAAGATTTAATAGGGAGAAATAGAATTGAGGCCAATCGCTGTTGTTATTGAGATTTTAATCCTTATAGGTATGATATATTGTCTCTTTTTATCAATTAGATTAACCATTCTGGATATAGGTATTCGTTCAAAATATGATCGGTTTTTGAAATGGAGTTTTGTAATGTTTGGGTTAGCTATTTCAGCATTTTTTGTTGCCCATTTGACAATGTTTTATCCAAAAATTTTACCTTAAATTTATTTGAGGAATTCATATGGATCTTACTAATTTCTGGATAAAGCAAAATATCTATCTTAAAAATGTTATTTACCCTGTCGGCATTGCATTTTTTATCTTAATCTTAGGATTGATTATCCTCTTCATATATACCTTTAGAAAACAACATCATCAATTATGGCATCTTGGAAAAGAAGAAGACTGTTCTGACCAACCTCACGAAAGATTCAAAACCCTTATAAAGGTAGCTCTTGGTCATGCTCGATTCTGGAGAGAAGGATATCCAGGAACAATGCATTTTCTAATTTTTTGGGGGACTATCTTAATCTTCTTAGGGAAATTTATTCGACTCTTTTCTCCCTTGAGTGGATGGTCAGTTCCACCTAATATCATTTTTCTTTTTGCTTCATTTATCTCAGAAATAGGAGGCCTCCTCCTTATTATAGGAAGTGGAATGGCAGTCTTTAGACGATTCATTCTAAAACCAGCCAGACTTGATTCAAAACCCGATGACCACCTGAAATATCTATGGGGCTTTTTGATCCTGCTAACTGGTTATTTAATCAAAGCTTATAGAATAGCCCTTACAGGAGGAACTTTATTGCCAACTTCCTTTTTATGGGCACCTGTCAGTTCATATCTTAGTAGATTTATATTGATTTTTCCTCAAGAGCCATTAAATCAACTTTTTCTCTGGCATCGAGTTATGATTCACGCTATTCCGGCTTTCATTCTTTTTGGATATATTGTATTGAGCCGTTCATCCCTTGAACATATTTATTTATCAATCTTAAATATTTATTACCGATCTTTGAAACCTAAGGGAGCCATTCGGCCCATCCCAAATTTTGAAGAGGCTGAAACTTATGGAGCAACAGAAATCAAAGACTTTACCTGGAAACAATTGCTTGATCTGGAGGCTTGCACTCGATGCGGAAGGTGTCAAGATAACTGTCCTGCTCATTTAAGTGAAAAACCACTTAACCCTAAAAAGGTAATTCAAGATTTAAAAAATCATCTCTTAAATAAGGATGGAAAACTTATTCCCACTAATCATCAAACATTATCAGAGCCGACTCCCCTCTTAGGAGAAATTATCTCAGAAGAAACAATTTGGTCATGTACTGGTTGTTTAAGCTGTTATGAACAATGCCCAATCTTTATATCTGCTTTCGATAAATTGATTGAAATAAGGCGAAGTAGTGTGTTGATGGAAAGCCGCTACCCCAATGAGATTCGAGAAGTATTTCGTGCCATGGAAAGAAAAGGAAATCCTTGGGGTGTAGAAAGGAATCTAAGGGCTGATTGGGCTCAGGAGCTTGATGTGAAAACACTTTCCCAAAATCATGATGTGGAATGGCTTTATTTTCCCGGATGTTTTAAAGGATTTGATGATAGAAATAAAAAAGTGGCAATAGCCTTTGTGAAGATACTCCAACGTTTGGGAATCTCATTTGCTATTCTTGGGCATGAAGAGGGATGTTGTGGAGACCCTGCCCGTAGAATCGGGAATGAATATCTTTATTCCATATTAGTTGAAAAAAACATTGAAACCTTCGAAAGATATAAAGTGAAAAAAATCATCACTACCTGTCCCCACTGTTATAATACGTTGAAAAATGAATATCCCCAGTTTGGTGGAAATTTTGAAGTCATCCATCAAACAGAGTTTCTAAAAAACCTATTAGACCAAAAAAGGTTAACACTCCATAATGATTCCCCTTTAACTATTACCTATCATGACTCTTGCTATTTGGGTCGTTATAATCAAATTTATGAGCCTCAAAGGGCTATTCTTAAGTCAATTCCTAAGGTCATTTTAAGAGAAATGGAACGTTCCTATGATAGGAGCTTTTGCTGTGGTGGTGGCGGAGGAAGAATGTGGATGGAGGAACATTTAGGCAAAAGGATCAATGAGATGCGAATTGAACAAGCCCTATTAGTTCAGCCCCATATTATTGCTACAGCTTGTCCCTATTGTTTAACTATGCTTGAGGATGGACTAAAGGTAAAAGGAAAGGAAGATTCTGTAAAAGTTTATGATATAGCTGAACTCGTAGAAAAATCCATGATCCATTAGCTTATTTCAAATCCAAATTTAACTGGAATTCAATAATTTTTTAAATATAAATTAACCAATTTTCCCCCTATCTATGAAATATATATAGTTTAAAATAATTATTGCTTTAACATATCCTTTACTTTTTGAATTTTAAAATAGGTTTCTTTAATTTCTTTATGAAATTCCTCAGAATTTAGAGGATCTATAATAACATAGTTCTTCTTTGCCCATTGATTATAAGAGTTTTCTCTAATAGCCCGACTAAAAACATCCTCTAAAATCCTTACTACTTGAAGTGGAGTCCCAGGAGGAGCCTCAACAACATGCCTTATAGTTACTTGATCAATTTCATAACCTAATTCTTTTAAGGTAGGAATATTTGGAAAATAAGAGTAACCAGAATGACGTTTATCAGGAAGTAAAACAAGAGGTTTTACTTTTCCTGCCTTGATCCAAGACATGACTCCAGATGCAAGGCAAATTGTAAAATCTACTTCTTTTCGCGCAAGAGCAGATATACTTGAAGCTGAACCTTCATAATTTACCCATTCAACATTTATCTCTAATCCTTTGGCCAATAATAATCCTGTAAGATGGGTAATACCACCCAATAATGGAATAGCACATCTTAGAGTCCTATTCTTAGCGTCCTTTAAAAACTCATCAAAGTTTTTATAAGTTTCAGGCGAAACAACTATGAATTGATTTCCTGAAGCCCATGCAAAGACAGGTGTAAATTCTATTGTTTTATACTTCGCATCGGACATCATTTCTATAATGATGCTTCGGGGGAAAGTATAGCTAATTAATGTATATCCATCCGATATTGTATTCTGAAATTTTTCAAAAGGAACTCTTCCCCAGAATCCTCCAATATTTTCTATTAATATCTCAACTCCTAAATATCTTTGGATATATGGTGCAATTTCTCTTATATCAGCGTCCTCCCCTCCGGATCCTGTGATAATTTTAATAGGTTTTTGGGGATAAGCTGGTTTTATTGATTCCCATCCTTCTCGAAGATCAGGAGGTGAAATTTTTGCAATTTTTTGAGATAACTTAGGACCGATAATTAATTTAGTCAATGAAATAACTGCACGAGTAGCCTCGTCTGCCTGTTTAAGGTCCTTAAGGTTTGCCCTCCTCATTACCTCTTCAAGAAATTCCTTTCTCGTCATCATATTCTAATCTCCATTCTGATATATTTTTTACCATATTTTTACCAAAGATTACAAACTTCGTCAACCCCAGATATAACTATTTAAATTTTTTTCTTGACACATTTTTAACGCTCTATTATAATTATTTTGTAACTTTTTAATAATTAATTTATCATTATTTTAATTAGACTAAGCAATATGCCTAAAAGAAAAAGTTCGAAGCAGGAATTTTTAACCTATTCTATGAATATACAGAACAAGTCCAAATTTGAAGTCTTTGGGGAGGAAATGATTGAAAAAGTAGTGAAACAGAGTGGAAATAGTGGTAGGGTTTACCTTCCTCCAGAATGGGTAGGGAAACATGTCAAAATCATTAGGATTGATTGAAAAAGAAAACAAAAAAAAGATAAAGATTAGAAAGATTAGATACGAAGATGTTCCAGAAATTGTTTCTATCCAAGAATCTATCTTACAGAAAAAAGTTTCAAAAAAGTGGATACAACTTGTAGAAGGCCATCTAAAAAAGGAGGAAGGGGTTGGATTTGTAGCCTATAAGGATAATCAAATCATTGGGTTTATAATAGGTGAAATTAAGGGAGAAGGCTTCGGCTTGGAACAAACCGGTTGGATTGAAGTGGTTGGAGTTCACCCCCGCTACATGGGAGTAGGAATTGGAAGGCTCTTAGCAGAAAGGCTTTTCTCATTCTTTAAACAAAAAGGGATACACGACATCCATACAGCAGTTCGATGGGATGCAGGTGATATGCTTTCTTTCTTTAAAGCTATTGGATTTGACCGTTCACCTTTTATTACACTTACAAAACAATTGGATTAAAACAAAAGATAAAAAGGGAGCTAACTATGAGATATGCAGAAACAGGCTTTAATTTAGAGATAGATCTTTCAAAAGGTAGTATTGATAAAGTACCTACTGATCCAAAATTAACAGAACTTCACCTTGGAGGATTAGGCACGAATGCAAAGATATTATGGGATAGAGTTCCTCCAGAGATTGAACCTTTTTCTCCTGATAATCTCTTGATATTTGGCACAGGTCTTTTATGTGGTACCCCTGCTCCAGGGGCAAATCGAACCATTGTTTCAACCTTCTCTCCACAAACATTATTAATGGCCTATTCAATGATGGGTGGATTTTTAGCTCCAGAATTGAAATATGCTGGTTATGATAAGATCATCATTCGGGGAAAATCCCCTGATTTAGTTTATTTATGGATAAATGATGACAAAGTAGAGATTCGTGATGCCAAACATCTTAAAGGTAAAGGTGCACTTGAAACATCAGAATTCATTAAGGAAGAGCTAAGGGAGCCTAAGGCTCAAGTGGCAGCTATTGGTCTGGCTGGTGAAAATAGGGTTTATTTTGCTTCTATTGAGCATGGGAGATCAAGTGCCAGTAGATTAGGGATTGGAGCTGTTATGGGAAGTAAAGGTCTAAAGGCCATCGCTGTGCGTGGAACAAAAGATATAAACATTGCAAGACCCGACCAATTTATTGAATTATGCAACCAAATCTTGAAATATATCCAACACCGACAACAAAATCCCATAAAGGGTGTACCTCCGATTCTTGCAAGGCTTGGCTCTCCTCAGGAGATGGCAATTCACGATGAGGAATGGCACACAACCAATTTCGCTTGGGGCCATGCTCGTCATCGTCGAAAGGATTTCTGGACAAAAGAGACTGAAACAAGGTGGAGGGAAATTCAGGATAAGGCAGTTGAAAGGTTAATCAGCTGTTATAACTGTCCTATGAAATGTGGAGCCATCATTGCATATCCAGCATTGGGTATTTCAAAGTATATGATGAAATGTTACTCAAAATTAACCTATGTCATGGCAGCTATGTCTAACGATCTTGAATTTGGCTTTAAAATTGCTGGACTTGGACAGGAATACGGAGTAGATGGTTACACAACTCCCCAAGTAATGGCATTTGCTGTAGAACTTTATGAGGCTGGTATTTTAACAGAAAAGGATCTTCCTGGTTTTCCGTCTAACAATGAGGAAAGGTTCTTCTATTTGCTCGAAAAAATTGTCCGCAGGGAAGGAATAGGAGATATTTTAGCAAATGGTGTATATTTGGCTGCACGACAAATCGGTAAGGGAGCTGAGGCTTATGATCACAATACAACAAAAAGACATGAACAGATGGTCATTAAATTAGGAATGCTCAATCCTATTTATTTCTTGATGTATAGTACGGGTGAAAAATTAAATATAACTCAGATCGAAGGGCAAACTCCTCAAGCTCCTCTACCTGATGATGTAAGAGAGGAATTTGTCCGAGACTGGATTCATCCTCCTGAAGAATGGGCAGATGATTTCAAAGAATTTATCCTTAAATGGGGAACAGCACCTGAATACCAATTCCCTTTTTATCCCCCTATTGATGTCACATGTAAGCTTGTCGAATGGCAGGAGACCATGCATTATATTGATGATTGTACTGGAATATGTGCGGGATTATCATCCTTTCCGATAAAACCGCCATATCATATACATAATATTCCTCTCTTCATATCAAACGCTACTGGATTAGATATCGATGAAGCTGAGCTTTGGAAGATAACCAGAAGAAACCGTAACCTTGTTAGAGCGAACAATGTAAGAAGAGGACTAAGGAGAAAGGATGAACGTCCACCCGATGACCATTGGAAAAAAAGGTTCCCAGATTATGAAACTAAACTGCTTGATGAATATTATAAATTTAAGGGGTGGAATAAAGAGGGTATTCCAACAAAAGAGACCTTAAATCAATTAGATCTTAATTATGTTGTTGAAGATTTCGAACGAAGGGGTATTTATGAAAACGGAAAAGAATAAAAAGAAAGTTAAAGTAATAAAGATAGATCTTGAGAAGTGTAATGGCTGTCGTGCCTGTGAACTAATTTGCTCAGCCTTCCATGCCAATCCAAAATACAGTACTAACAATCCTGCAAGATCTCGAATTCGGATCTACTCACATCCTATAAAAAATATTTATCTACCAGTATATGCAAGTGAATACACACCTGCAGAATGTGCAGGAAGAAATAAATATATAATGAATGGTCAAGAATATGAGGAATGTGCATTCTGTGGAGCATCCTGTCCATCAAGAGAGCTATTTAAAGAGCCTGACTCTAAGCTTCCTCTTAAATGTGATATGTGTGAGGATGAACCGCCTCAGGAAGAACCCCTTTGTGTTAAATGGTGCCTCAATGATGCCTTGGTTTATGAGGAAAGAGAGGAAGATGTCGAAGAAGAAGTTAAACTGGATGAAATGGAGACAGCACTGGAATCCCTTGTGGAAAAATATGGAATTGAGAAAGTTGCCAATGCGATGGCACGAATGACATCAAAAGAGTAGAAGATAAAACTTACTAAGAGGATTAAATAATCATGGATACCCTTCCCCTTTCACAATTCAAAGTCGTATCAGATGGTATTAAAGAATTAGGTGGTGAAGCCTTTAAATTATGTTATCAATGTGGATTATGCGAAACTCTTTGCCCATGGAATTATGTAAGAAAATTTTTTATTCGGAAAATGATCCACCAGTCTCAATTGGGTGTTGTTGCCTTTGAGTCGGAAGACATTTGGCTATGTACAACCTGCAAAAGATGTGTGGATCGATGTCCAAGAGGGGTAGAGATAATTGAAATTATGAGAGCTCTTCGAAGACTAATGGTCCCAGATGGAATTGTTCCTGCGAGTATCCCTAATTTGAGAAGTGTTATGACAAGTTTAGCTACCTTAGGAAATCCATTTAAACAGGAAAAAGAACGCTCGCAATGGGCAGAAGGTCAGTCGGTCAACAATTTTAATGAAGGAACAGAATATTTATACTTTCCTTGTTGCTATCCAAGTTATGATCCAAGATTAAAAAAGGTAGCAATAGCAACAGCAAATATAATGAATAAGGCTAATGTAAATTTTGGAATCCTCGGTTCAAAGGAAAACTGTTGTGGTGAAAGTGTTCGCAAAGCAGGTAATGAAGACTTATTCAAGCGCTTGGCACGAGAAAATATAAAGACCTTTATTGAAAGTGGAGTAAAGAAGATCATTGCCTCTTCACCTCACTGTTACCATACCTTTAAACATGAATATTCTGAATTTAAGGTAAATTTTGAAGTATTTCATATAACCCAACTTCTTTTTAATCTTATTCAAGAAAAAAGAATCGACTTTATAAAAAGATATGACAAAAAAGTAACTTACCATGATCCTTGCTACCTCGGTAGACATAATGGTATATACGATGAACCACGAGAGGTTTTAAAAAGTATTCCAGGGCTTAAACTGATTGAAATGAATGACTTCAGAGAGAATAGCCTCTGCTGTGGAATGGGAGGGTCTCGGATATGGATGGAAACAGCAAAGGAAGAAAGATTCTCAGACATTAGACTAAAACAGGCCCTCGATACAGGAGCAGATGTTCTCGTAACATCTTGCCCATATTGTATAACACAGTTTGAGGATAGCAAATCAATGCTAAGAGGTGATTACTCTATAGAAATTAAGGATATTACTGAAGTAATCCAGGAGGTTATTATTTAATTTATTAATTTAAAGAGGTTATAAGAAGTGGAAATAGAACAGATTAAACAATTTCTAAAAAGATTGGCGCAAAGTGATTTTGGCGATGTACTGGTTATCGGTGGGGGAATTAGTGGAGTTCAAGCTGCACTGGATCTCGGAAATTCAGGCTTTAAGGTCTATCTGGTAGATAAAGCCCCTTCAATTGGGGGCCATATGGCCCAACTTGATAAGACATTTCCAACAAATGAATGCTCCATCTGAATACTATCGCCCAAACTGGTCGAGGTCGGCCGGCATCCAAACATTGAGGTAATGAGCTATACTGAAGTAGATAATGTATCAGGAGAACAAGGAGATTATAAAGTTACATTATTGAAAAAACCAAGATATATTATTGAAAGCAAGTGCACTGGATGCGCAACATGTGTGGAATATTGTCCTGTAAAAATTCCCGACCCATTCAATCAATCTATTTCAAAAAATAAAGCCATCCATATTTATTTTGCACAAGCTATTCCCCTTATTACCTATATTGATGAAAGTTGCCTTTATCTTAAAGAAAAGAAATGCCGAATATGCGAAGCTGTTTGTGAGAAGAAGGCTATTGATTTTAAACAAATCTCAGAGAAAGTTGAAATAAATGTAGGAGCAATTATCCTTGCCCCTGGCTATGAGCCATTCGATCCAAGAAGATTAAATCATTATGGCTATGGTAAAATGTCCAACGTTTTGACCAGTATGGACTATGAAAGAATCCTAAGCTCAACTGGTCCTTATGAAGGAGAGATAAGACGTACTTCAGATTTAAAACATCCCAAAAAATTGGCCTGGATTCAATGTGTTGGGTCAAGACAGATTCTGCCAGGAAGCAATAGTTATTGTTCAGCAGTCTGTTGTACTTATACACAGAAGCAAGTCATTTTAACAAAGGATCATTATCCAGAAGCAGAATGCGTGGTTTTCCATAATGATGTTCGTTCTTTTGGGAAGGATTTTGAAAGATTTTTTCAAAGGGCAGAAAATCTCTCGGGGGTAAGATTTATTAGAAGTTACGTTTCTGTAGTAAGAGAAATCCCAGAAAACAAAAATGTCGTTTTAAGATATACAACACCAGAGGGAGTAAAAGAAGAAGAGTTCGAAATGGTGATTCTATCTGTGGGACTTAGTCCACCTTCAGATTCGAAAGATTTGACTAATAAGTTAGGTATTGAGCTCGAGTCCCATGGATTTTGTAAAACCCATCCTTTAAACCCTATTAAAACCACTCGTCCTGGAATTTTTGTAAGTGGTGCCTTTTGTGGTCCTATTGATATCCCTGAATCTGTCTATACAGCCAGTGGAACAGCTTCTCAATGTGGTGAGCTTCTTAATTTCAGAAGAGATAAGCTAACAAAAGAAAGGATATATCCACCTGAAAGGGATATATCAGAAGAAGAACCAAAGGTTGGTGTATTTGTATGCCATTGTGGTGCTAATATTGGAAGAGTCGTCAATGTACCCTCTGTAGTAGAATATGCCCTAAGTCTTCCAAATGTAGTTCATTCTCAAGAGCAACTCTTTTCTTGCTCAACAGAATCAACAAAACAAATTATGGAGGTTATTCGTGAAAAAGGTCTTAATAGAGTGGTTGTAGCTGCATGTACTCCAAAGACACATGAACCTACCTTTAGAGATTCACTTAGAGAAGGTGGGATTAATCAATATTTGGTTGATATGGCAAACATTAGGGAACATTGTTCTTGGGTTCATTCTCGAGAAAAGGAGGATGCCACTGAAAAAGCTAAAGATCTACTTAGGATGTCTTTAGCGAGATCTCTCAGATTAGAAGCATTAAAGGAATATGAAATCCCTGTAACCAAGAAGGTACTAATAGTTGGTGGAGGTATTGCAGGTATGAACTGCGCTATCTCCATTGCAAATCAGGGATATGAAGTATATCTGATTGAAAGGGAAAAAGAGCTTGGAGGAATGGCTCGTAGGATTTATTACAATATTGAAGGGATAGATGTACAGGCCTATTTAACTGAACTTATTAAGAGGGTTTATCAACATCCACTTATCCATGTTTTTACTGAGGTTACAATTACTGAGGCAACAGGATATGTTGGAAACTTTACCACAAAATTGAACTCTGAAAGAGGAACCTTTGAACTCTATCATGGAGTAACCATTATTGCTACAGGTGCTGATGAGTATAAACCTACAGAATATCACTATGGAGAAGATGATAGGATTATGACAGGCTTAGAACTGGAAGAAAAAATTGCAAAGAGAGATGAGAGATTACTAAGTTGTCAAACATTAGTTATGATTCAATGTGTTGGGAGTAGAAATGAAAAAAGAAATTATTGCTCGAGGATATGTTGTAGCGAATCAGTAAAGAATGCCCTGAAATTGAAGGAAATGAATCCTAACATTGATATTTATATTCTTTTCAGAGATATGAGGACATATGGTTTTATTGAGGATTATTATCGTGAGTTGGCAAAAAAAGATGTCAGATTTATTCGTTATGATCCAAATGATCAACCAAGAGTTGAAATAATTCATGATGGAGGACAAAGTATTCTAAGAGTTACAGTAAAGGATCAGCTTTTAGGTGATCAGCTTGAAATTGATACTGATTTTCTCACTTTAGCTTCTGCAATTATTCCTCCTATCGGAAATAACCAAATCTCACAATTCTTTAAAGCCTCTTTAGGAGAAGATGGCTTTTTCAAAGAAGCCCATGTAAAATTAAGGCCTGTTGATTTTAGTGAAGATGGGGTTTATCTCTGTGGAATGGCTCACTATCCAAAACACATCACGGAATCCATTGCTCAGGCATATGCGGCCGCAGGAAGGGCAATCACTTTACTCTCGCATGATACGGTTATCACCTCTGGCTCAGTATGTGTTGTTGATGAAAAGAGATGTATAGGTTGCGGTGCATGTATTGAGGTATGTTCCTATGGAGCTTTAGCTTTCTATGAAACGCGGCAGGGCAATAAGGTAAAGGTCAATCCTGTTCTTTGTAAAGGAGATGGCCTTTGTAATTCAAAATGTCCAACAGGAGCCATTCAACTGAAACATTACACTGATGAGGAAATTTTGTGCCAGATTGAAACTGCTTTTTCAAAGTAATAGTTTTAATTGATATCAATTAGAGGAGCTTCAAACTTATGAGTACATCCTTAAAATTTAAACCTAAAATAATAGGTTTTGTCTGTAATTGGTGAGGTTACGGCGCTGCAGACATAGCTGGAGTTTCCAGACTTCAATATTCAAGTGAAATAAGATTGATTAGAGTAATGTGTAGCGGTCGAGTAGACCTTTATTTTGTTTTATGGTCCCTATATAAAGGAATGGATGGAGTCTATCTCGGGGGATGCCGTCTTGACGAATGTAAATATACAACCCATGGAAATTACTATGCCTTAAATATGGTGCTATTGAGTAAAAGGATAATTGAATATATAGGTCTTAACCCAGAAAGATTAAGAATTGAATTTATGTCTTCTGCAGAAGGAGGACGATTTTCTGATAGTGTAAATGATTTTATTAAAAAGGTTAGAAACTTAGGACCCGTAGGAAAAAGTGAAGGGATAAATGAAAAAGAATTAGAGAACAAATTTAAATATATTTTAAAGCTTGTGCCATACATTAAAATTTCTAAAAAAGATAAACTCTCATTAAGGATAAAAGATTCTGAACAGTGGAATAATATATTTACTCGTGAAGAGATAGAGGCATTATTCAAAGAGATACCATCATATTATATTGATCCTGAGAAGTGTCAGGCCTGTATGATGTGTGCAAGAAGATGTCCTGTAGATGCCATTTTAAGTGGAAAAAACCTTATCCATATTATCGATCAAGAAAAATGTATAAAATGTGGAACGTGTTTGGAGGTTTGTCCACCAAGATTTTCTGCAGTCACAAAATTAATTGGCAAAGTTGTTCCACCACCTATACCTGAAGAAAAAAGAACTATTGTTAGGAAAGGGAAAGAAGTTTCATAAGCATTCTGAATCTGTCTTTTTGATTATCTATACTAAGTAAGAGGAGGATGAATCTTGGCATCTCGAGAAGTCTTCTGGAACATCTCTTATGGTAATTTAATTTATTTATTAGCTATTATTTCAATTTTAATTTGGGTTTGGTACTTTTACAAGCGTTTGAAGTTATGGCAGATTGGAAGACAAGAGAATCGTTCAAAAGAAATCTGGAAAAGGATAGTTATTTTCATCCACACAATAGTGACAGATGTCCTTATCCATCGTCGTTTTTTACGTCATCCATTCTCTGGCATAATGCATTTCTTAATATTCTGGGGTTTTATCATCCTGCTTTTAGCCTCTGCAGTTGATGCTATAACATACTATTCTAATCGCCATATCATAGGCACGGCCTATCTCTGGTTTTCTCTTATTTCAGATATTGGTGGAATCATGGTGTTTATTGGAATCATAATGGCTGCTTACCGAAGATATGTGTGGAAGCCTGAGGGATTAAATACGATATTAGATGATGGAATCGTTATTGGATCAATTGGGATTATCATCGTCACTGGCTACATGATTGAAGGGTTAAGGCAGGCACTTACAGAAATTAAAATGCACCCGGATTGGGCCATTTGGTCACCAGGTGGATTCGTCTTCGCTAAAATATTTTCTGAGTTGGATGAAATATCTATTAGATTTTGGCATAAATTTTTATGGTGGTTTCATTCTGCTTTAACTATAGGATTAATTATCTATTGTGGTGTTACCTTCTCAAAATTACAACACATCATTGTATCTCTTATAAATATCTTTTTCCGTAATCTTGGCCCTATGGGAGCTCCTTCACCAATTGATATAGAAAAGACTGAGATTCTTGGAGTTGGTAATATAAAAGATTTCACATGGAAACAAATTCTTGATTTGGATGCCTGCACAAATTGTGGTCGTTGTCAAGATGAATGTCCAGCTTGGACCACGGGAAAACCCCTATCCCCAAGAAAATTAATCCAAGATCTTAAATCCCATTTAATAAAAATAACAAAAAAGACATTAAATACTGAAGAATCCCCTCCCCCATTAATTGGAGAAGGGCCTAATGAATCTGAAATCTGGTCCTGTACCACATGTGGTGCCTGTCAAGAAATATGCCCTTTATATATTGAACACATACTAAAAATCATTGATTTAAGAAGAAACTTAGTCCTGGCACAGAGTAAGATGCCTGAAACAGCACAGATTATGCTTCGCAATATGCAACAAAGAGGACATCCATGGGCAGGTGCTCAATCCCTGAGATTAAGAGGAGATTGGACAAGTAATCTTGACCTAAAAATACTTTCTGAAGGAGATAAGGCAAGAACCTTATTTTGGGTGGGTTGCACAAGTGCCCTCTGTGATAGAAATGTTCCCATTACAATTTCTCTAACACGACTATTAAAATCAGTTGGAATTGATTTTGCCGTTTTAGGAGATACTGAAACCTGTTGCGGTGATCCTGCCCGAAGAGCAGGTTATGAATTTCAATTTCAAATAATGGCTGAACAAAATATCGAAGTTTTTAAGAATCACAATATAAGTGAAATTATTACTATTTGCCCCCACTGCTATAATATATTAAAAAATGAATATCCATTATATGGGGGAAAATTTAAAGTAATCCACTATACTCAGTTAATTTATGATTTGATGAAACAAGGAAAACTGAAATTGAAAAATGGACTAAAATCCGTATTTACATATCATGATCCTTGTTATTTGGGTCGTTATAATGGAATATATTCTGAACCACGTGAGATATTATTAGCAATTCCAGGAGCCTCACTTAAAGAAATGGAAAATTCAAAAAATATGAGTTTTTGTTGTGGAGGTGGAGGGGGACACATGTGGATAGAAGAATATCCTGGAACAAAAAAGATTAATCAAAAACGGATTGAAGACGCTATTAAAACTGGAGCAGATACTGTAGTGACTACATGCCCTTATTGTTTGCAGATGTTTGAAGAAAGTATCGAACAAAAAGGACTCAAAGATTCTTTAAGAGTCAAAGACCTGATGGAAATAATTGAAACAATAACAAAGGAATCTTGATTTATTTTAAAAGATAAGCCTTATTTAATTTACCAATATTATTAAAGTAGAAATTGGTCTTAAATTAATTATAAGGAAAGGAGTGAACACAATGAATATTATTGTTTGTGTAAAACAAGTACCCGATCCAGAAATACCGCCGTCCAAATTTAAAATTGATCCAGTAACAAAAAAGGTAATCCCTCCTCCTGGAGTTCCTCCTGTAATTAGCGTTTTTGATGAAAGAGCCATGGAGGCAGCCTGCCGAATAAAAGATAAACATGGGGGTAAAATTACAGTAATTAGTATGGGGACGGGAAAAGTGGCTGATGTTATCAAACATTCTATTGCTATGGGAGCTGATGAAGGTTTTGTCATCCAGGATGAAACCTTTGAGAATCTGGATAGTTTTGGCACAGCTTATGTTCTTTCAAAGGCTATTCAGAAAATTGGAGCTTACGATTTAGTGCTTTGTGGTAGGCAAGCAGCTGACTGGGGAGCTGGTCAGGTAGGTTCAATATTAGCTGAAATTCTTGGAATCCCACTTGTCACATTTGCTTGTGACATTATCGTTGAAGACAAGAATGTCAAAGTAAAAAGAATTGTAAGGGATGGCTACGAAATTTTAGAAAGTCCAATACCAACTTTAATTACGGTAAGCAGCGAGATTGGACTTCCCCGCCTTCCAGCAGGGGTTCGCCTAATGTTAGCCTCAAGAAAACAGATTCCAATATGGAAAGCAAAAGATATTGGAATTGATCGATCAGAACTTGAAAAGATTTCAGGACATATAGAAATAACAGAGGTCTTCATTCCAACTCGAAAGACTGAGTGCGAAATGATTACAGGTAACACCCCAGCTGAGGCTGGAGTTAATCTGGCTTCAAAAATTGCTAATCTTATTTAACCAATAAATAAAGGGAGGAAACAAAATGAATAACCATAAAGGTGTTTTTATTCTCGGAGAGATCTTAAATGGAAAATTAGCTCCAATTACTATAGAACTTCTCGGCATAGGAAGAAAACTTGCTAACGAATTGGGAGAAGAATTGAGTCTCCTATTGATAGGAAGTAACCTTAGTGATTTAAGTAAAGAGGCAATTGCTTTCGGAGCTAATAAAGTTTATGTAAATGAAGATCCTCTCTTTGATAATTATAATCCAGATGTATTCGCTCAAATAACTACTAAACTCTGCCAGAAAATTCTTCCATCCATCATCCTTATTGGTCATACAGACATAGGTGCTGATCTTGCTCCAAGATTGAATGCCCGTTTAGGCGGTGGCCTTTCGATGGACTGCATTGATTTATCAATCGATCCCCAAAATAAATTCCTTATTATGACGAGACCAATCTTTGGAGGTAATGCTTATGCCAAAGTCATCTCAAAAACGGCCCGGCCACAAATGGCAACCATCAGACCGAAGGTAGTTCCTCCAGCTCAAAGGGATTCTTCCCGAGAAGGCCAAGTTATCCCTTTAGACGAAAAAATTGATTCTTCACTAATTAAGATAAAAATGATCGAGAAAATAAAAGAGGAAGTAGAAGGAGTAAAACTTGAAGAGGCAGAAGTTGTGGTAAGTGGTGGTCATGGGATCGGAAGTGCTCAGAATTTTGAAATGCTAAAAGAGTTGGCCAATATTTTGGGTGGTGCAGTTGGAGCTACGAGACGTGCTTGTGACGAAGGCTGGGTTCCTGTGACCCTTCAAATAGGCCAGACTGGAAAAGTCGTCAGTCCAAAAATCTACATAGCTGTTGCTCTATCTGGCGCGATGTCTCACATTGTTGGCTGTTTAGGATCAAAGTATATTGTGGCAATCAATAAAGATCCTGAGGCTAATATATTTAATGTGGCTCATTTTGGTATTGTTGCAGATTATAAAGAGGTATTACCAGCTCTGACGGCTAAATTAAAAGAACTCTTATCAAAATAATAACTAAAATAATTATTAGGTTTTAAATACATTTTTAAAACAAATGAATCCTTTAACTTCTGAACCAAAAGATAAAATTATCTTTGCGCTCGATTTCGAACACTTCACAGATGCTCAAAAGTGGGTTAATCTTTTAAAAGACCATGTTGGAATGTTTAAAGTTGGAAAGCAACTTTTTACACATGCAGGGCCAAAGGTCGTTGATATGATTCGTGCCAAAGGTCAGAAAGTATTTCTTGATCTTAAATTTCATGATATCCCAAATACGGTTGCAAAGGCAGGAGAAGAAGCGACAAAGTTGAATGTTTCGATGTTCAATATTCATGCTCTTGGTGGATTTGAAATGATGAGAAAAACGGTCGAAGCCTCAAGGACAATAGCAAAGAGTCTCGGGATTCCAAGACCCCTGATCCTTGCTGTAACAATATTAACAAGCATGGATGAGGAATCATTAAAAGAAGTAGGAATTCAAGGTCCTATCATCGACGAAGTCACACGCCTTGCAGAACTCTCTATGAAAGCAGGTGTTGATGGAGTTGTTGCATCTCCTCAAGAGATAGAAGTTATTAGAAAAAAATGTGGTGAAAATTTTCTAATTGTCACACCTGGTATTCGTCTTCCAACTGAGAAGAAAGATGATCAGAGAAGAACTCTTTCTCCAAAAGAAGCTATTCTTGCAGGAGCAAATTATTTAGTGATTGGCCGGCCTATTAGAGAAGCTAAAAATCCACTTGAAGCTGTGAAAAAGATCATTGAAGATATTTCATAAAAGAAAAATTAAAGAATGTCTCAAATAATATATGGCATTCATCCTGTTAAAGAAGCACTTCATTGCGTATCCTTACAATTTGAAAAGATTTTTATATCTACTAAAAATCCATCCCCTTCCTTGAAAATCATTATTGATATTGCTCAAAAGAACCTTATCCCCTTAGAATTTACAACTAAAGAAGTATTGAATAAATTGGCAAAAGGAGGAGTTCATCAAAATGTTGTCGCCTTAATTAAAGAGACCTCATATATAACATTAGAAGAGCTCCTATCCCGTTGGAGAAATGAAGGTTCACGAGCACTATTTATTATCCTTGATTCTATCCAAGATCCTCATAACTTAGGCTCTCTTATTAGAACTGCCTTGGGCTGTGGAGCACATGGAATAATCATACCTAAAGATAGATCTGTAGGGTTGACTCCTGGTGTAATTAAAGCCTCTTCGGGGGCTGCAATGCATCTTCCAATTTCACGAGTTACAAATCTTGCCTCTACCCTTGATATTCTTAAAGAAAATGGAATATGGATCTATGGGGCAACAGCAGAAGCCAAAGAGAGGGTCTTCGAGTTGGATTTCACTATAGATGTGGGCATTGTCATAGGTTCAGAATCAAAAGGTATAAGGTCACTTGTAAAGAAAAAATGTGACCGTCTCTTTTCAATTCCAATGAAAGGCCCTATTTCCTCCTTCAATGCTTCTATTTCTGGAGGAATGATCTTATATGAAGTCATAAGACAACGTAGCATTTTAAGAAAGGAAGCTAAAAATGATTCTTATCCAGAGACCAGGTAGAGACTTTATAGAAATTGAGTATATTGTTATTGATTTTGAAGGAACCTTGGCTAAAGATCGAAGAGTAAACCCTAAGGCAAAAGATAAAATAAATCTCCTTTCCAAAAGGACAAAAATCTATATTTTCACACATAGCGAAAAGGAGATTGTCTTAAAAACATTAAAGAATACTAAAGCTGAGATTCTTTTTATTGCAGAAGGAAAGGCATCTGAGGAAAAGATAAATTTTTTACGAGAAATTGGACCTGAACATACTGTGGTCATAGGCAATGGACAAAATGACGTTCAAATGATTAGGGAAGCTGCTCTAAGCATATGTGTTATAGGTAGGGAAGGAGCTTTTACGGAGGCATTAACTCACTCAAATTTGGTTATGACTGACATTATTGATGCATTAGATTTTTTACTAAAGCCTCTTCGCCAAAAAGCCACCTTGGGTCAATAGTTTCTTCAAGAGCGATAAGAGGCATTTATTCTAACATAATCAATAGAAAGATCAGTTGTATAAACAAAGAACTCTGCTTTTCCTATATTAAGATTTACTATAACCCTAAAGGACCTGTTTTTAAAAATTTTTGATACCTTATCTTCATAAGTGATTAAACCTACTCCTCTCCTTACTATAGGAATTTCATTAATAAAAAGATCTATCTTATCGGGATTAATTTGGGCTCCCGAATGCCCCAATGCAGAGAGGATTCTTCCCCAATTCGCATCCTCTCCAAAAAATGCAGTCTTGACAAGTGGCGAATTTGCAATAGAATATGCTGCTTTTTTGGCGTCCTCTTGGTTCTTTGCCCCTTTTATCAATATCTCAACAAACTTTGTTGATCCTTCTCCATCCATCACAATACTTTTGGCAAGTTTTTCACAGAGATTTGAGAGTTTAGACTGGAAAATCATAGTCTCCTGATCTATTTTACGAACCATGGAATGGTCTGATCTTCCATTTGCAAGTAATAATATTGTGTCATTTGTGCTTGTTTCTCCATCAATACTGATCCTGTTGAAAGATAATTCTGCCGACTTTGCAAGCATCTTCTGAAGAATAGAAGCCTCAATATTTGCATCTGTCAATAGAAAAGAAAGCATTGTGGCAAGATTGGGTCTTATCATCCCAGCGCCCTTGGCCATTCCACAAAGTTTTACCATTTTCCCTTTTAGCTTAAAGTTTGAAATTTCATACTTTGGAAATGTATCTGTTGTCATAATTGATTCAATAGTTTTTTCCCAACCCTCTGGAGACAATTCTTCAATTAATCGGGGAATACCTCTTTCAATCTTATCCATTGGAAGAGGACTTCCAATTACTCCTGTTGAAGAGACAAGAACAAGATCTTCATCGATCCCTAACTTTTTTGCAACAAGTGAAGAAACTCTTTTAGCATCTCTCAATCCTTTCTCTCCTGTACAAGCATTAGCATTACCACTGTTAACCACAACAGCCTGACATACCCCTTTTTTGATTCTTTCCTTATCTAATTTGACTGGAGCAGCCTGAAAAGAATTTGTTGTAAAAAGCCCAGCCACTTGCGCAGGAACTTCTGAATAGATGAGCCCTAAATCTCTTTTTCCATCTTTCTTAATTCCAACTGAAATTCCAGAAAATAGAAAACCTTTTACGCTGAAATTCTTCTTATCCATTTTCTTAAATTTACTCCTATGCTCTTGTTTCTTCTTTTAATAAGCAACATTTCTTATATTTCTTTCCACTCCCACACGGACAAGGATCATTCCTTCCTATCTTTTTCCCTTCCCTATGAATGGTTACTCCTTTAACTCCCTCTGATTCTCCCGCTATTGCCTGTCCTGTTTCACCATGACTTAATATGAATCTCTGCTTTTTTTCAATTCTAAGATCTTTGATCTCCTTCTCTTTTGCAATTTGAATAGCAAATAGTTTCTCGATTGTATCTCTTTTAATTCTTTCTAACATCTCAAGGAACATCTGGTAGGCCTCTTTTTGATATTCAATCAATGGATCCTTCTGACCATAACCCCTTAGCCCTATACCTTCTTTTAATTGATCAATGGCAAGAAGATGATCTTTCCAATGGTGATCGATGGCCTGAAGCATGATCATCTTTTCAAGATATCGAAGGAGAGTCGATCCAATTTCTTCTTCCTTTTTTTCATAAGTTTCTTTCGCTTTCTGAATAATCATCTCCTTCAGACGCTCTTTATTAAGACTGTCCTCTTCGGGTGATAAAGACCATCTAAAATAAAATTGTTTATATATTGCATCCCCAAGAGCCTTTAGATCCCAATCCTCTGGATGTTGCTTCTCGTCCGTATATAAATCGACAATCTCTTCAACCTGTTCCTCGAGCATCTCCATTACTGATTCTTTAAGGTCTTCACTTGCCAAAACTTCTCTTCTCTGAGAATAAATAACCTCTCGCTGTTTATTCATTACATTATCATATTCAAGAAGATGTTTTCTAATCTCAAAGTTATGAGCCTCAACCTTACGTTGGGCATTCTCGATAGCCTTAGTAATGAATCTATGTTCGATGGGTTGATCCTCCTCTATTCCGAGTCTATCCATTATATGGGAAATCCTCTCTGATCCAAAAATTCTTAGAAGGTCATCCTCAAGCGAAAGATAGAATCTTGATGAACCAGGATCACCTTGCCTTCCTGCCCTCCCCCTCAATTGATTATCGATTCTTCGGGCTTCGTGTCTCTCAGTTCCAATCACATGGAGGCCTCCTAATTCGATAACCTTTTCCTTTTCTTTCTGAACAATACTCAGAGCCTTCTCATAGGCTTTTTTCTTTGTTTCGTCATCAGCATCTTCATTAACCATACTCTTAGCAAGAAATTTTGGGTTTCCACCAAGGAGAATATCAGTTCCTCTTCCTGCCATATTGGTTGAGATTGTAACAGCCCCCAAACGGCCTGCCTGGGCAATAATCTCTGCCTCTTTTTCATGATGTTTAGCATTTAGGACATTGTGAGGAATTCCTTGCTTTTTTAATAGATTACTTAACCGCTCCGACTTCTCTATAGAAATTGTTCCTACCAGAACTGGTCTTCCTTTTTGATAAAGCTCTTTGATTTCTCTTGCTACGGCTTTAAACTTCTCCTGCTCAGTTTTATAAATTACATCAGGATAATTTGTTCTGATTAAAGGCATATTGGTTGGAATGACGACTACATCAAGGTTGTAAATCTTCCGAAACTCAGTAGCCTCTGTATCTGCAGTTCCCGTCATTCCAGCCAATTTTTTATACATTCTAAAATAGTTTTGGAAGGTAATTGTTGCTAATGTTTGATTTTCATTCTCGATATGCACGTTCTCCTTTGCCTCAACAGCTTGGTGAAGTCCATCACTCCATCTTCGACCTGGCATAAGTCTCCCTGTAAATTCATCTACAATTACTACCTGGCCATCTTTTACCACATAGTCTACATCCTTTTTGAAAAGGGTATGAGCCCTTAGTGCCTGATTAACATGGTGAAGTATCTCAATATTTCGAGGATCATAGAGGTTCTCTATATGAAGAAGCTTCTCAACTCGAGAAACCCCCTCTTCTGTTAAAAAGGCTGTATGAGTCTTTTCTTCAACTTGATAATCCTTACCATTTTTAAGGAAAGGAATGATTCGGTTTATTTTATAATATTTATCGGTCGATTCTTCAGATGGTCCAGAAATAATAAGGGGAGTCCTTGCCTCATCAATTAAGATACTATCCACCTCATCTACAATTGCATAATTTAGCTCCCTTTGAACATAATCCTCAATATCAAATTTCATATTGTCTCTAAGATAATCAAATCCAAATTCATTGTTTGTTCCATATGTAATATCACAATTATATGCCTTCTTACGTTCACGATCGTCTAATTCATGAACTATCACCCCAACCGATAAACCTAATAATCGATAAATACCTCCCATCCATTCACTATCCCTTTTAGCAAGATAGTCATTTACTGTTACAATATGTACTCCTTTACCAGTTAGTGCATTAAGATAAGCAGGAAGTGTTGCGACAAGAGTTTTACCTTCACCTGTTGCCATCTCGGCAATTTTACCTTCATGGAGCACAATTCCACCAATAAGCTGGACATCGAAGTGCCTTTCTCCAAGAACTCTTTTTGCAGCCTCCCTGACCACTGCAAATGCCTCTGGAAGTATCTCATCAAGATCTTCTCCACGCTCAATTCTTTCTTTAAATTCACCTGTTTTAGCCCTGAGCTCATCATTAGAGAGCGTAGCTATTTTAGCCTCTAATTGATTGATCTGGTCAATGAGTGGACGAATCCTTTTTAATTCTCTTTCATTCTTACTTCCAATGATTTTTCTTATGATAAAACCTAACATAATGCTCCTTTTATTTTTAAAATTATATAATTTATATTCTACGGTTTCAACTAAAAAGAAAGGCCTGATGAGAAATCCTCCCCAGTCAGGCCTTTCTCAAAAAAATTTGATTTAATTGATTAATTTAAAATGTATCTTATTGGATTTACAGGAACCCCATTTAACCTTACTTCGTAATGAAGATGAGGCCCAGTCGCTTTACCAGTTACTCCAATCTCAGCAATTTTATCCCCACGTTTTACCTTTTGCCCAATCTTTATGAAAACCTTATTTAGATGGCTATAGTGAGTTGTCATTCCAAATCCATGAGAGATGACTAAAAATTTCCCATTTACCCAATCATTCCCTATCTCAGAAACGATGCCATCTGCAGGAGAAATGACTATAGTACCAACCCTATTTGATATATCAATTCCCTCATGCATCTGGGTTAATCCCGTAAAAGGATTGGTCCGAAAGCCAAAGCCGGAAGTTAGCCAACCTTTTGCAGGCCAGATTGAAGGAGTATGTGATAAAATATTCTTTTTAGTCTCCAATATCTTCTCAAGTTCAGAAAAACTCTCCTCACGACTGAGCAACTCTGATTGAATTCTTTCAATATCACTTCTAATCTGTTGAATCAAACCCTTTTCATCCTTCTCCAATCTCAATTTCTCACGAATATCCGAAGGTGATGGACCTCCCATCCCAATAAATGAAGATGTTTCTTCTCCTTTTTCAAGATTTGCAATAATTCTTATTCTTCTATCAAAATCCTTCAATTTAGAGAGCTGCTTTTCCAGATCTTCAAGCCGAGATGAGAAGAAATGGATTTGAGATCTTTGGCTTTCTGTCTCTTGCTGCAGACGACTGAGCTCAATCGCCTTTCTCTTTAATTGAATATAATCACAAAGGAAAAAAATGGTTGAAAGAACTATAAACGTAATAACATAAAGTATAATCCTAAATGTTCTCTTTGAAATCTTAAAATGTCGAGGTTTTAAGGTCTTGTGGCCAAAGATAAGAAAATTTAGATATTCCTTATCCAAATCAGCCTCCTTGTTCCACCCTTTTTTACTTAGACCCCCGCCTCCTCTAAATGTCATTTAAATAACAAATTCAACACCAACCTGTCAAGCATTTTTTTATTATCAATTCTTCCAAACCTCTTATAAATTTTTTCATTGACTTTTTCCTATAATTTCATATAATTTTTAAACATTATTTAAAAAACTTTATAAAGGAGGTGAACAGATATGGGAGAACCCAGAGTAGCGAGGGTTACAGAAATCATTGCAGGCTCTCCAAAGAGCTTCGACGATGCCGTTAAGGTAGGTTTTGCAAGGGCTACTAAGACTCTGAGAGGTATTACGGGTTTAAGAATTATTGAATTTAGAGTAGCGGTAGAAAACTCGAAAATCGCTGAATACCGAGTAAGAATGGAAGTTATTTTTGTCCTCGAAACATAATTGCTAAATTTAGAGGCCCTATCCATTGATACAAACTCTTGGATGGGGCCTCTTGTTTTCATTTATTAAATTTATCCATTCCTTATAGCATCAATCAATTCTTGTTGATTAAGAGTTGCTGTGCCAACTTTGCCTACAACAACTCCAGCTGCATAGTTTGCCAGTTCAACAGCAGTCTTAATGCTTGCACCTGCACCTAAAGCAAGAGCCATGGTTCCTACTACTGTGTCTCCAGCGCCGGTTACATCAAATACCTCTCTGGCCTTTGTTGGAACTAAAAATGGTTCTTTATGAGGTTCAAAAATAGCCATCCCTTCTTCTCCACGAGTTATAACCAAAGATTCACATCCCAATCGATTTAAAAGTTTCTTTCCTGCTTTCTTCAGTGAATCTTCATCGACGATCGAAATTCCGGATGCCTCGCTTGCTTCATTAGTATTAGGAGTAATCACGGTTACCCCTTTATAGAAGAAAAAATTTTTTACCTTGGGATCAACGATGATGAATCGCCTATTCTCTTTTGCCTTTTTAACAATTTTACGAATTAATTCCTTATTTAGTAAACCTTTTCCATAATCAGATAATATAATCCCATTAAAATCTTCAATGGATTTATTTAAAAATTCTAAGATTTCGGGTAAAATTGAACTGCTTGGTGAGTTAGTAGTTTCACGATCAATCCTAACAACCTGTTGTTGATGAGCAACAATTCTTGTCTTAACCGTTGTTTGTCTTCCCTTTTCGATAAAGATACCAGAGGTTTCAATTCCTATTTCGTTCATCTTTTGAATAATTTTCATTCCCATTTCATCATCCCCGACAACCCCACATATTGAACCTTTTCCCCCAAGGCAGTAAATATTGTTTACTACATTGGCTGCTCCTCCAAGTAAAAATTCCTCTTTTTCAAACAAAACAACTGGTACAGGGGCTTCAGGAGAAATCCTTGAAACTCTTCCCCATATGAATCGATCCATCATTATATCTCCAACCACTAATATCTTCACATGTTTAAATCTTTTTAAGAAGGACTCTATTCTATATTTAACTTTTAATCCACTAATCATTTATTTTTTCCCTTTAGATTTTTTCTTTCTAAAATATTCAACTGTTTTCTTCAATCCATCTTCAATCTTTACGATTGGTTCATAATTTAATAATCTCCTACATTCGGAAATATCTGCCAAAGATTCTCTTATATCTCCTTTCCTTGGTTCTTGATGTATTGGTGAAATCTTAAAACCAAAAATATTATATAAGATTTCTAATAATTGATTGAGAGAAATCATCTCACCGCACCCAACATTGATTATCTCTCCAGAAAGGTGATCTTTCTCCATAGCAAGAAGGTTGGCTTGAACAACATTATCAATATATGTAAAATCCCTCGATTGCTCACCATCTCCATAAATAATAGGGGGCCTCCCTTCAATCATTGCATTGATAAATCTCGGTATGACAGCTGAATAAATAGATTCTGGATCCTGTTTTGGGCCAAAGATATTAAAATACCTAAGAGAAATAGTTTCAAGTCCAAATAGTTGATAAAATAATCTACAATACTGCTCTCCTATATATTTCTGCAATGCATAAGGTGAGAGTGGATTTGGAGGCATACTCTCTCTCTTAGGTAAAGTAGGAGTATCACCATAAATTGAAGAGGATGAGGCATAAATAAACTTCTTTATTCCATGGTCCCTTGAAGCAATAAGGAGATTTAATGTGCCTTCTGCATTGACTGAATTTGTCTCAAGAGGGTCTTCGACTGAACGTTGAACCGATGGAAGCGCAGCTTGATGAAATACAAATTCTACTTCTTTAATTACCTTCTGACATATAGATAAGTCACGGATATCTCCATCTATAACTTCAAGATTGGGATAATTCTTATCAAATGATAGATTTTCCCTTTTACCTGTTGAAAAATTATCAAGGACTCGAACATTGTGTCCCTTTCTAAGCAATGCTTCAACCAAATTTGATCCAATAAATCCTGCTCCTCCAGTAACCAGTACATTAGCCATATTCTTTATCCTAAAATATTACCTTAGAGTTATAATCTTTTGGACGTAACATTTCCATTCAGATTTACATGTCTTTCTACCTTCTATCCATATGGCTGTATCGGGATATTTTATATATTCTGGAGGAAGAATCATTCCCCGTAGAAATGTAGCCTTCTCTCCAGGATCAGATGTAGAAACAAGGGGATAACTTCCTTCTTCATACCATGCATCCCCAGGATTCCAATTATCCGAACACTCTCCCTTTTCTGACTCCACCCGAAGATGTCCCTCCAGCATACACCGAATCCCTGACCCAGGATGGGAATGAAGCCCTGTACTCCCTTCATTATTAATAATCGCATCAAGCCTAAAAAGCCATTTTGATGTAGGCACAAGTTCAAACATCCTTATTCTCCGAGACATACGAAGATGTGATTCTATTCCATCCCCTTTGGCCAGATTATTCGGTTCGTTTGCCCTTACAAGCTCCCATCGCCAGATCTGTGCACCTTCTGGACCTGAGAAAATGGTTGTAACATCTTGGCTATAAATAGCTGTATCTTTTGTAAGTAACTTTCCATTTACAGTTGCAGAACCCAAGTAGATATAAATAATACTATGTTGGGCTTCCAAATCCGGAGTTGTCTTTTTGTTTGGTTCAAAATAATCGTGATATAGCCTTAATGTATACATTAATTCCCCCTTTTAATCCCTCTTATCTGCATTAGTAAGAAATTGAGGGATTAAGAAATTTTTAATCAATATAACCATATTTTTTAATTAAATCAATGATATTAAAGTATCTTTTATTCATACCCTCCAAAGATATCTTTCCATCCCTTTTTAGAAAGTAGGGATGAGTAGATTATTAAATTTCCATAGGTTTTGTTTGACAAAACTATCATGAGAATTTTATTTCTTTTTGCCGACTTGACAATTTTTTAAAAAATGATAAAAAAGAGATTGTAATTGATCAAGTATTAGGAAGGAGGTGAGGAATTTAAATTAAAGCAAAATCTTTATTTTCATAAACTGAAAGGAGGGCGGATTAAATGAGGAAAAGGAATTTGATAGTATTAGTTACGATTTCTTTCATATTTCTTTTGTTTGTTATGGCTCCTAATTTATATTCACAGCCAGCCATCAAAAAACCAATTGTCATTGGAAATCTTGCCTGTTTCACAGGAACTAGTGCTACTCCAAATCCTTGGATGTTAGCTGCAGCTGAACTTGCAATAAATGAGTTTGGAGGCAAGATCGCAGGGAGAGAAATTAAGTTAATTAGCGAAGATTCAGCAAGTGATCCTACAGTTGCTGCTGATAAAGCAAAAAAACTTATTGAAGTGGATAAAGCTGATGCCATTATTGGACCGCTTCCTGCAGCAGCTGCTGTGCCTGTAGCCACTTTGTTAAAACCTTTAGGCATTCCTCATCTAAGCATCATGGAATTTATGCCAAGAATACTTGCCACAGGCGATCATACCTTTGCACATACTGGAACACACAGAGGAACTGGATTCTTTGTTGGCACTTTCGCTTACGATGTGTTGGGATATAGAACAGCAACAGTAATTCATGATGATATTATTTTTGCTGAGGATTTTACCCAGGGAGCGATGGATGGATTTGTTAGTCGAGGTGGTAAGATCATCCAACGTCAACGTACTCCGATGGCTACCATGGATTATGCCCCTTATCTAACAGCTCTTAAACAAGCAGATTGCGTAATGTTCTGGTTTGTAACAATCCATGCTGTCCAATTCATCAATCAATATGCACAATATGGATTCAAAATGCCTTTAGTTCAAGGTGGATGTACAACCCTCGGAATTGATAATCTAAGAGAACTGAAAGATAAAGCACTGAATATCGTCAGCTGCTCAAGTTATGATGCCTATATTAAAGGCCCAGAGGTTAAGAATTGGGTTAATCGATGGGTAAAGCTTCATGGACACAAAGCTGATAAAGATGGAAAATACCCCTATTATACTGAGGGATGTGCAATGTATACTGCAACCTCAATCATCCTCCAGGCTATCGAATCGACAAAGGGTGATACAACACCTGCTGTGCTTCGTGAAGCTTTGAAAAAAGGTAAATTCAAAACACCTTGGGGATCCTTATCATTTAGCGAGAATAGGGTTGGGGTTGGAAACGCATATATAATGAAGGTTATAAAAGAAGGGAATAACTATACCCGGACCGATGTTTATAAGTACGAAAATGTTGTCAAAGATGAACCAGCCCAATTCAGAGATATAGCTCCAAAAATGTAAAATTCTAAAATGGTCCCCTATTCTTTTTAAACTGAAAATTAGGGGACCAAATTTATCCTAAACTTCCCATAAAATAAGGTATTCTTAATGGAATTGATTATAATCAATATCTTAAACGGTATATCCTTTGGAATGATTCTTTTTATTCTTGCCATGGGTCTTTCGATAACCCTTGGTGTAATGGGTATTTTAAACCTTGCTCACGGTTCCCTTTTCATGATTGGTGGGTTTATAGGAGTCAGTGTTATCCGTTCAGGAGGAAGTTTTTGGATAGCAACATTGTTAGGAAGTTTAGGAGCAGCTATATTGGGATTACTCATCGAACGTATATTTTTGGCACGGCTTTATAAACAATTGGACAATCAGGTTTTATTAACCTTGGGTCTAATTTATATCTTTGGAAACATAGCTCTTTGGATGTTTGGTGGACGTGTCCAGATATTTGACCCACCAGCCATACTTTCATGGAAAATCCCTATTGGTAAATATGCATTTCCATTTTACCGTATGTTTTTAATATTTGTTGGGGCTATTCTCTTCGTAGTGACTTGGTGGTTGATAGAAAAGACCCGAATCGGTTCAATTGTTCGGGCAGGTATGGATAATAAAGAAATGACAATGGGACTTGGAATCAACTATAGCTTAACTTGCAGTATTGTTTTTACCTTAGGAGCATTTATAGGAGGGTTTGCAGGCTGTATATCCATTCCATTTATTGGAGTTGTCCATTCTATGGCACTTGAAGTCCTCCTTTATGCATTAATCGTAGTAGTTGTAGGTGGACCTGGCTCAGTTGTTGGGACCCTCATTGGTGGAATCATTATAGGAGTTATTGATGCCTTTGGTAAATCCTTCTTTCCAGATGTTGCCATGTTTACATTATATTTTGTTTTAATTGTTACCTTACTTTTAAAACCTACAGGGATCCTTGGAAGGGCGCAAAATGTAGAATCAATTGGAACTCCTGTACTTTCAATGCCTCAATTCAAACCAAAAAGTAGGATTTTAAAATTGACTCCTTACCTTATTTGTGTGTTTGTATGGGTTATCCTTCCTCCCCTATTGCCTATGTATCTCCAGAGTATGGCTACAAAAATCTTAATCTTTTCCATTTTTGCTCTAAGTTTAAATCTATTGTGGGGATATTCTGGGATGATATCACTTGGCCATGCTACCTATTTTGGGGTTGGTGCATATACTTCCACAATTATGATTGTTCGCTTAGGAATAGAAAACTTTTGGTTGGCTACTTTGATTGCCATTATCGTGGCAGGTCTTTTAGCTGTTATTTACGGCATCATTGCCCTTCGAGTCTCTGGTCTTTATTTTCTCCTTGTTACATTAGCATTGGGACAATTGGTATTCTATGTGGCCGAAAAATGGCGTTCAGTAACAGGGGGTTATAATGGCATAATTGGTATTCCCTTCCCTAATATCGGCATTTCAAGCATCAAATTTAACTCCATCTATTTTTACTTCTTTGTCCTAATCATCGCCATCTTATGTTACTATTTTCTTTCTCGTTTAGTAAATTCTCCTTTTGGCTATGCCCTCCAAGGAATAAGAGACGATGAAAAGAAAATGGAGACCCTTGGTTATAATGTTTGGCTTTATAAATATATTGCTTATATTATTGCTGGGATGGTTGCTTCTGTGGCAGGAGTTTTATTTAGTTATTTTCTTGTTGTTGTAGCACCACCCCAGCTCAGTATCACCACTTCAACAATGGCATTACTAATGTTGATTATTGGGAGCACGCAAGTTTTTTGGGGGCCCATTATAGGGTCTCTGTTTGTTATATTGCTCGAATACATTTCGAGTATCTATATCCCTCAACGTTGGCCTCTTGTCTTGGGAGGAATCTTCGTTGTATCTGTAATGTTTTTACGAAATGGAATAGGTATATTTTTATTAAAACTTTTTAATAAATTAGGGAAACCAAGTGAAGGCATTACAAGTTGAAAGATTGTCAAAGAATTTTGGAGGGGTTGAGGCCCTTAAGGAAGTTTCATTTTCTGTTGATATAGGCGAAAAATTAGCTATTATTGGTCCTAATGGAGCGGGTAAAACAACTCTTCTAAATGTCATAAATGGGCAAGTCTCAGTTAATTCTGGCCATATTTATTTTTGGGGAAATGATATCACAAATCTATCTATTCATCAACGTGCACACCTTGGTATTGCAAGGGCTTTTCAGTCTTCTACATTATTTCCAAGCATGAGTGTCCTTGATAATACCTTGCTCGCTATTCATGGGAAAAAAGCTTCTCGTTTAAATATGTTCCGGAACTTTAACAACTATGAAGAATATATTAAAAAGGCTGAAAATTATCTTAATGCTGTAGGCTTATGGGAAAAGCGGAACGAAATCGTCAATGACCTTTCTCATGGAGAACAAAAGAAATTAGAAATCGTAATGAGTCTTGTCTCAGAACCTAAACTTCTTTTGCTCGATGAACCAAGTGCGGGTTTAACAAGTGAAGAAAGTGCAGAAATAGCAACAATTATTAAAAACTTAAAGTCAGATATATCGGTTATTGTTGTTGCCCACGATATGGACCTTGTTTTTGACCTTGCTGAACGTATTATTGTCCTCCATTATGGTCAGATATTATGTGAAGGATCACCAATGGATATACAATGCGATCATAGAGTTATGGAAATTTATATGGGATTAGAATATGAAACAAATTATGTTGAATCTCATTAATATTCACACATATTATGGTGAAATCTATGTACTGAGAGGAATTTCGATCCAAATACCAGAGGGAAAAGTAATAGCCCTCTTAGGTCGAAATGGAATGGGAAAGACTACTACGATACGTTCTATAATAGGATTTACTCCTCCACGCATTGGAGAAATAACTTTTGAAGGAAAAAATATTACAGGACTTCCCCCATATAAAATTGCAAAACTTGGTATAGGCCTTGTTCCACAAGGAAGATATATTTTCCCTTCATTAACCGTTGAAGAAAATCTCTTAATGCCAGCTCGTGGTTTTGATAGACCTGGGGCATGGTCTCTGGATAAGATTTATTCATTATTTCCAATCTTAAAAGAGAGGAAAATTTTAAGAGGAAATCTTTTAAGCGGTGGAGAACAGCAAATGCTTGCAATTGCTCGAGCATTGATGACAAATCCTCGTTTGATTTTAATGGATGAACCATCTGAGGGATTAGCCCCAATCATTGTAAAAGAGATGTCAAATATCATTTTACAGCTTAAAAACGAAGGATTTTCAATTCTTTTGGTAGAACAGAATTTACCAATGGCTTTAAAACTCTCCGATTATATATATGTGCTGAGTAAGGGAGTAGTTGTTTACGAATCAACTCCTGATCAATTAAGCTTAAATGAGGAAATAAAAGCGAAATATATTGGAATACGAAGATAAGAATATAGGAATTGGAGTCTATTTTCTAACAATTCTTTTTATTATATTTACTGCAAAGTTGGCACCTTCAATAGCCTCTTTTGCATCATTTATTGTATATTCATTTGTGGGAATAAAATCTATATCACCATAAAATGCTAACTCTCTTTCCTTTCTCAATTCTTTCGAAATCTTAGCAAGATTCATCAATTCTTCATGTGTAACCTCTTTAAACCTTTCCTTGTGCTCAATTAAGAGCGGCCCCACATCGTGGTACTTTGGAGGTTCTATGCCTACATATCTAAGCATACCTTTGAGAGCAAGTTCAACAATCTCTTGGGCTTCTCTTATAACATCGGAGTACGCTCCTTTATTTAAAAGTATATCAAGTATTTCAAGCCTATCAGAAGCTTTCCTAAAATAACTTTGTGCAAGATCATTATTTGTCATAACTCTATTACATCTCCTGGTTTATAGTCAGGTTTAAGATCCCAATACCATGCATTACCTTTCCAGATTCTCTTTGCCCCAAGCTTCTTTAATCTTTCTTTAAGACGTTTAAGTAATGTCTCGAAGAAACCCTCTTTATCAAAAAGTATTTTTGAATCTTCTACCATATCAAGAAAAAGGGGACTCCCTCTTTTGGCTTCTTCTGGAGTTTTAATAATAGGAGATATATATGTATTAATATTTTCCTCTTGTCGTAGTGACTTTAAAAAGGGCTCTATTTTGGATTCAATATTATCAAATTCTCTAATCCTCTTCATTCTTCCTTGTGGAAGATCCTTGGCTATGATCAATAAATCCAGATCTGATTCAAATGTTTGTGTTTCCCTTGCCACAGAACCATATATAACAACAGAGATTAGTCTTTCTCTATAAAAGGATTTTATTTCTTCTAAAAGTCTTGTTTCGAGTTCTCTAAACTTTTCTTTTAACATATATTTTTAAATATTATCAAAACAAATAAAAACTGTCAAAATTTATAATTAATTTTAAGATAATCCTATTAAAAATACACCTATCATCATAATCAATGTTCCTGAAAGCTTTTCTTTTAATCCCCTTTCTCTAAATATTAAAATACCCAAAATAACACTTATGATTACACTTGTCCTTTTTATAGATATTACATATGGGACAAATGCTATATTGATTGCCATCATCTGGAATATCACAGACAAAGCACTAAAAAAGCCAATTGGAATCATTAACTTTAAATTTTTTTTAAACTCATTGATATTGTATTTAGATTTAAATAACATCACCGGAAATATAAAACATGTTATGATTAAATTTATAGCAATTGCCCAAAATATAGGTGAAGAGTATCTTATCCCAATTTTGTCAATATTAGAACTAATCCCCCATATAAATGCTACAATTAACATGAGTTTTGGCCCATTCTCCTTTAAGAGGATTTTAAATGGTTTTAAATATCCCCTTCTTTTCTCTTTAAAATTCAATATATATGATCCCAATACTATTAACAAAACCCCTAAAATACCTAAAAAATTTGGAAACTCATTAATCATTATAGGTGAAGTGATTAGTAGAAAGATGGGGGTAAAGGTTAGCATTGGAACTGAAAGAGAAAGATCTGATCCTTTGATAGCTTTCATATAAAGAATTGTTGTTATAGAATCAATCAATCCTGCTGTGAATAAGGCTAAGAAGAATGGTTTCCCAAGGGGTGGTATATCCGTAAAAAATAGAATCGGTGCTAAAAAAAGGAATGAAAAAAATCTCAATGACCATGAAACAAAATATTCATCAGCTTTTTTAATCCCCTTCTTGCTTGATACATCTTTCAATGATTCAAAAGTAGCTGTAAGAATCGAAAATAAAAACCACATCACACCTTTTCCATTTCAATATTTTTATTATTAAAAAGATTTAGAACTACAGATTGACCCACTTCGTATATGGGAAAGATAATTAAAATTATCTATGATTATTAGTAATATGATAAGCTAATAGTTCGGCTGCTAATTTAACACCATTCTCATTCCAATGGGTATCATCGGTCTGGTAAAGTAATATTTTATGCTTCTGAAAGCTCTGTTCAAATGCCTTTTGTGTATCTATAACTTCTATCCCCTCCCTTTTAAGCTCTGCTATCAATTTCTCCAAAAAAACAGGTCTTTTTGTATTTAAAAGTTTATAGAAAATATTTTCCTTTTCGGGAATAGGCAAAAATATAAAACGAATTCCCCTTGTTTTTAGGGCCTCATTATAAGTTTTAATTGTATTTAAAGCTTTTTTTAATATTTCGTCTTTAACATCTTGATTTGCTGCTGGCCCTTGAAGGAAAAAGATCGGGCCAAAATCAGGATCTATATATTGAGGGTTCGAGTCTTTAGTTATGTTAAAAATTCTTCTCAAACTTGCTCTCAAAAAATTCAACATATTTGCTTTATAAAATCTATCTAAGTATATTGATATATTTTCTAAAAATCTATTTTCCCTTAGGCTTCTTATCTTTTCTTTAATATATGAACCACTTTTATAAATTTTAGTCTTTAGAGGAGAAAGGTAAGGAATTTCCCTTTCTACTGCTCCAAAAACAACGATTTTGGGAGATTTTTCTTTAAATCGTTCATTTTTGATTAATTTTCCTATCCCTTCGGGAGCAAATGGATATACTTTCATATTTAACTTTCTTTCTAAAACCTCTGAAAGAATGTCTTCTTGATTTAATCCGCTCCCAGCAATATTTGAATCCCCCACAATTACAATTGGATAGTATTCGTTATCTAAATCAATCTTTCTATAGCCATATCGATCAGTATACCAAACTACCGTTTTCTTAATTGCAAATTTTGTATGATGAGCCAAATCACCCTCTTCAATCTTCTGAATCCTAACATTTGGGTAGAAAGGTCCAGGAAGGATATTATTAAATTTCTTGACAATAATTGCCTCCCAGACTCTAAATGTAAAATAATCTATAGGTAAAATGAATAATTCAATTGAGATTCCAACTAAAAATGGCAAAATAAAAATAATTAATTTACATAGAATTTTTTTCATACGCTTCAATTAAAATTGGAAATATATAAACTGTTTTTGTCCGAAATTACCGAAAAGAAGAATTGCTGTAATAATTAAATAATAGCATAACCATCTTGCCAAATCTGATTTATTAGATACCCATTCTATAAAAGAAGTTTTTCTCTCAACCAATAACAAAAATCCAATTGAGAAAATTGATACAAAAGTTTCAAATCTTAACTCACCCAAAAAATAAATCCTGATTAATTCATTTATGCTTAAATTTAATTCCATTACTTTAAAAATTTTTAATAATATATAAAAAGCCTCTGATAAATTATTTGCCCTAAAAAAAATCCATCCCATTGAAACAAGTGAAAATGTAATTAAAATTTCTAAGCCTTTACGAAGTTTTATTTTCTCTTCAATAGAGATAATTTTATAAAGACGATTTATTTTATTCTGTGTCAATCTAAAAACTATAAGATAAAAACCATGGAGAAGTCCCCATATAATGAATGTCAAATTCGCTCCGTGCCAAATACCACATATTAGCATTACGATAACTATATTAAAACAATATCGTATTATTGAAACCCTACTTCCCCCCAGAGGGAAATAAATATAATCCCTTAGCCATGTGGATAAAGAAATATGCCACCTCCTCCAAAAATCTTGAATAGAGGTAGCAAAATAAGGCCGATCAAAATTAGTAATGGTTGTAAATCCTAATAATTTAGCTGAACCTATTGCAATATCAGAATATCCAGAAAAATCACAATAGATCTGAAATGAAAAAAATATCGTTGCACATATTAATGTTAATCCATTGTATTTAATTGGATTATTATAAACAGCATCAACTAATAACGCTAAATTATCTGCAATAACAATCTTTTGAAAGAGTCCCCATAACATTTGCCTTACACCATTTTTGATATTCTCTTCATCAAAATTAAATCTCTTTGAAACCTGTGGTAAAAAATTATTTGCCCTTTCAATAGGCCCTGCAAGAAGTTGAGGGAAAAAAGCAATATAAAGAGCTAACTTACCAAAGTGATTTTCTTTTACTTTATTATTTCTATATACATCTATAGTATAAGATAAGCTTTTAAAAATATAGAAAGAAATCCCGATTGGAATGCTTAGATTAAGCGGTTTTATTTTGAAGCTGATATTATAATTCTCTAATAAATCTCCAATAAAGTTTATGAAGAAATTATAATATTTAAATATAAATAGAAGTCCAATGCAAATTAAAAGGTCTGTTGACAATATTAATTTTCTAATTCTTTTGGATTCACATTTTCCAATCCACACTCCAGCATAATATGTTATAATAGTGACAAAAAGAATTATAAAAATATATATTAATTTTATTTTTAAATAAAAAAAGTAACTTGCAAAAAGAAGCCATAACCACTTAAAACGATGTGGGATAATAAAATAAATAATTAAAACAGTCCCGAAAAATAATAAAAATTGGAAAGAATTAAAAGACATAAATATAAAGGCTTCAACATTGATTTATTGAATTAAGCACTCATCTTTTGGGAAGTATTGCAGAGCCTTTTAATACTATTTAACTCCAATTCTAATATAGCATATCTTTGGGCAAGTTCTTTATTCTGATGCGATAACCTTGATATTACAATTGAAAAATGAAGCACAATAAGTAGTAAAAAAAGGAAGGCTATCATTACTACCGCAGATAGATAAAAGAGACCTGTTATTTTAGGTATAAATCTTGAGAGAAAAAATTCAGGCCATAAACTGATGATAAATATTATTAATCCCGTAAATATCCATAAAATTGAATATTCTTCTCTTAATCTCCCTTTTCTTATCAACTCAAAAGTGAATAATAAAAGAATTATACTCATTACTCCAATCAATATTTGAACTTTAATTAACATCTCGTTATCTCCTTCTACAAAGATCTTTCTTTGAAACAATCAACAAAAATTGCAAGCAATACTTTTACCATATAATAAATAGATTTAATCTTTGTAATCGATGACTCACCAGCATTTCTTTGCCTCATGTTAATAGGAACTTCTAACACATTGCACTTGAATTTGTGGAGTAATACCAGGGACTCTGGTTCAGGATAATCCTGAGGATAATTTGAAGCAAATATATGAATAACCTTTTTATTAATTGCCCTAAAACCTGAAGTCGGATCAGTTATCTTTTGCCCTAAAATTATCGAAATCACTTTCGAGAATATGAATATTCCAAATCTTCTCATCATGGATGACTTAAAATCTGAAACACCAAGAAATCGAGATCCTATAACAATATCTGCGTTATTTCGTTCCAAGGTATTAAGTAATTTAGAAATCTCTTTTGGATCATGTTGACCATCACCATCAACCTGTATTGCAATATCGTAGCCCTTTATAAAAGCATATTTATATCCCGTCTGCATAGCTCCACCTATACCCAGGTTAAAGGGTAAATCTAATACAACAGCTCCGCTGGCCTTAGCTTCCTCGGAAGTTAAATCTTTAGACCCATCATTCACTACCAATATATCCACCCCAGGAAGAAATTTTTTTACCTCCTCAACAACTTTTCCAACCGAACCCTCTTCATTATAAGCTGGAATTATTACCAAGACCTTTTTAAAATCCATAAAATTTCTTTCATCAATAATGTTTTATTTTTATGAAATTTCTTTGGAATGAATTATTCTTACCAGATTTAAAATCCTTTATCAAGTAGAATCATTTGGAATTGTGAAGTTCATCTTATAGGAAAACAAAATTTGTTATTGGTGGAATAATTAATTTTGAGTAATTAGTTTTAAAATAATTATATATAAATCTTTTCCAATTTCAAAATATCGCTATATTGTCAAGAAAGGTCTTTAAGTCACTTAACCTTGATTGAAGGATTTCAGACACTTGCTCATCATTTACTTCTGTATATAAATGAATCAATCTATTCCGACCTTTCAATAATTTAGAAACTAATAAGATCAGAATAACCAAAAAAATAACAGATATTCAAATTTAGACATCTTTTATCCAAAAAAGATATACTCAAACCTCATTATTTTAAAATATTTCTATTTAAAGAATAGCAAAACCACTAATTATGTGTCAAATTAACTTTTTAGATTTCTGAAAAAGTATATAATAGAGGAGAAAAAAGATTTTTGTTGGATATCGATAAAGTAAAATTCTATCCTTAAATTTCAAGTCTTGATTAACTTTTACCAAACCACTTATAATTTGTCAAAATGAAAAGTTTGAGCCGACTTACCAATTCACACCATCTTTTTGTAAATCCAGATAATCTCCTTTATTATGGTCTGATAAAATCGACTGTAGGAACAGAGATGGTCCCATTCGTCTTTTGTATAGACCAATAAATCCACAGACACTGGAAGTCCAGTAATATCCCACTCAGAGGCACGGTTAATATAAGGTTTCATAGAGGTATCTAAAATAATAATTACATCTAAATCACTTCCCACACCCCAATCCCCACGAGCATAAGAACCAAAATAGCCAATCTGGAGGATATGGTAACCCTGATCTGTTCCAATAATTTTCTTAACCCAAGAACGTATAGCCGCATCAACTGTATGGAAATCAGGCCATTTTAGAACGGACGAACTCAATAATCTCACTGGCATATTTGATTGCCTCCTCACTTTGAAGTGGCCCATAGTGCTCATAAGGAGCTCCCTCAGGGTGGCTATTGGGATACCTTGGTGGGATATAAAAATTATCAAGCACATGGGCTTTAGCTTTCAAATCTTCAGGAACATCCACACTCTCTGGTAATTCCTGAAGAAGCTTGGCAATAACATGCCCCCAAGCCTCTTGGTGATTATAGAGATGTAGAGCCTTGACTGCCTTTTCTGCTGCTTGCTGGGCTGCAAAACAGGCCCATTCATGCCTTCCACTTTGTCGAGAATCTTTGGCTTGTTCTATATCTCTTAGTGCTTGATTAAACCAGTCATAAGCGCGCATCATAATTAATTTATTAATTCTTCCCTCCAGATTGAAAATTTCCAGTTTATTCTGCCCAATTTTTTCCCACTTCCAGAAAGCCCTATTACAATATTTTCCCAAGTTCCCTGTATATATTTACCGGTTCCATATCTATGGTCTTCACTCGAGCCTTTTTCAAAATCTACCTTGAATTCGAGAGATATTTTAATTTTATATATAAATCCATCATTTCTATAAATAAATTTTATACTTTATTATTACGGAATCTTCAAGAGGTTTTTAATCAAATCAAAATATGGAATAGATTGTGCAAGCCTCAGGGGACACCCTTGACATTTTTTACGTGTGTGTAGTATTTAGCCTTCAATAGATTGAAAAAGTCTTGAGTGGAAATCGTAAGAATATGAGTTCAGTAATAGTCTTCTAATTCATACTATTTTTAAAACCCTAAAAAGCACGCATAAATCCTAAATGCCTCAGTAATATTATGATTGCCTGACCCCAAAGCTTTTTAACTCTAAATTTTTTATTGTTCTTGAAATCCTAAAAATATCATGAAATAACTCTATTATTTCATGAAAATGGGTCATTCTTTTACCTGATTAGGAGTAGGATATAATTTGAAATGATTGTTTTACACGGAGGAGTTTTTGAAAAAGATTTATTTATCTGGGGTGAGGTTCCTCTGGATTCTGATCATTCAGTAACAAAAAAGCGGAGGAAAAGGGAACTAACATTTCTTCCCTATGATACTGGGTTTGAAAAATTGTCATCTGCTTTTAGGGAGGCGGGATTAGGGATTAAACCGGATAAGAAGTCTTTTAAAAAAACGATTTTATGGCTTCCCACTCGAAATGGCTCTCCTTGTGTTTCGAGTGAAATGGTTGGTGAGACCTTGGAGTCTTCTATACCTGAAGCCTTTTTTCCATAGAAAATAACGGCACTCAAATTATCACAAGAGGAAATTATAGATCTATTGTGCCGATCGATGGGAAAGAGGATCCTTGCTCCGGGAATTATTCTTGGAAGAGATTTGATCTTCTGGACAAGAGTCTTGCAGTTTTCAGGGTCCCTTATAGCAAAAGAACAATTTATTCCCACAATAGGAAGAGATTCCAAATGTTTTTTTGCCATGTGGAAACCAATATTTTGGGGTAAGGATTCTATTAGACTTTCTGTCCTTGCTAAGGCGATGCCAGGTGTCTGTCGTGCCTTGAGCAACCAAGCTGATTTACCCCCAAGGATTCCTCCTATTACTATACTAAAAGATTTTATCACCACCATGATAGATTCGATAATACGTATAGGGTTTAAGAAGGGACATTTTTGGAGAAGAAAGTTTCCCTATGAATCGATTGATGATCAATGGTTGGATAAATTATTATTAAGTTCCCCTGTACTTAAAGGTGACCAGAAGGAACTATCAAAATTTCTCATACAATTTAAGGATTGGCAGAGACCTCTTGATATTTCTATGAGAGCTCCTGTTCGTCTTTGTTTTCGGATTGAGGAACCTGATGGAAATAGAAGCATAAGGGAGGAAAATAAAATAGAAGAGGATAAGTGGTATGTTCGATATCTCCTTCAATCAATTCAGGATCCAAGCCTTCTTCTTTCGGCCGAAGACATTTGGAAGGAAAGTTATCCTTCTTTTATAAAGAAGGATTTTAATCTTCATGAATACCTGCTCCTTTCTCTTGGTCAGGCTTCGAGGATATGTCCCTATGTGGAAAGGAGTCTGAGAACTGCTAATCCAGTAGGCTATGAGCTTGATCTTAGAGGGGCTTATGAATTTCTCACCCAGAAAGCAAGACTCTTTGAACAATGGGGATTTGGTGTGATGTTACCTTCATGGTGGACTCACAGAGGGACAAAGCTCCGTTTTTCAGCCAGGGCTAATGTCAGAGCACCAAAGATGAGGAGTATAGGTGGGCTTTCCCTTGATGAGATCGTTCAATTTGATTGGGAGATCTCTCTTGGAAAAGAGATTCTTTCTTATGAAGAACATCTTAGAGATCCTTTTTTAATCTTCAAATTACGTGGCTTAGATAAAGAAGAATTGATAGAGATGCTTAGGGTAAGGAGAAAAAGGTCAAGCCAGATGAGACGGAATCAGAGGCATTATCTCTTCAAGAAGAAGAACCACTTCCGATTGGGAGAGAGAAATTCCGGAATGGGGAAACAATAACAGATGACTTCTTTGGAGAGGTTTCAATTCCCGAGGTCCATGGAGCACTTCCTAAGAGGCTTGGGAGTTTTCCATTCTGGAGAGGGGAGGAAAATTTTCTGGATACGATGGAAGAAATCTATTCAAATTCTTCTCCAATTGGGTTAAATCTTTTTTTTGGTGAGATAAATTGGAAGGTTTCAAATTCTTAGGATTAAATACCCTGAAAAAGTATATAAATATTTATATGACTTATACCTTAATGAAATTAGGTAAGCCAATTTCTACATCTTCAATTGTGCAGTTTCTAAAATCTTCCTCGGGAAGGAGAGCAAGAAGAAAAAAGTACAATAGTAATATTATGATTGCCTGAGCCCAAATCCCTAATCTATTTTTTTATTTTAAAAAATCAATCAGTTTTTGGGTGTCAGGCCTAAACTCTTGACACAATTTCTTGGAGGTAATATTTAGTTAACATGGTTCGTATTAGGTGTGAGAGGATTTCGTTTCAATCTTCTCCACCCGTTGTTTTAACTTTTCAAATTCCACCTCAAGTGCTGTCAAACGCCTATCTAATTCTGAGTAAGAAAATTTGATCATAGCTTTCAGTTCTTCGTGGGAGTAATTCATTTCTTCCCGAAGCCGGGACATTTCTCTTCCAAACTTTTCATTTAAATTCATTACTCCTTCGGCAACTTGCTTAATATCACCTCTCAAAGCTTCAGCAGTTATATGAAATTGATGAATCACCCGACTCTCCAACTCCTTCATCTCTCCCCTTAAACTGCTTGTCTCACTCCTTAACTCAACCCTTAAATCATTTAATTCTTTTTTTAGTTCCTCTTTGGTAACCAACTTTTCAAAACTCTGTTCTAAATAATCTTTAAGTTCTTTTTCCATATTCGTCTCTCCTTCTCTTATTGAAACCAAATCTATCCCCTAATTTAATAAAAGTCAACCATTTTTTGTGTCAGCTCTGAGATCTCTGAAAAAGTAATCATAAACCATTCTCCAGTATGTAAGGGTAACCCATAAAGGGCGATTCTCTATGTTTTGGTTTTTCAGAGAGGTATGAAACATTTCTCCTTTAAAATTAAAATATCGTAATTTGAATTAGATTCTCAATCATCTCGACATTTTGAATATCATTTTCCTAATGGAAAAATCAGAGATAAATAATTCACAATAGCATCATCAAATTGCTTTCTTATAAACTTATATTAGATTAAATTTTCTTAATATGTTTGCCACTTCAGGATCTTTCTGAGATATCTCCCTTAATGCCCTTATTAGATCTTTAACCTCCCCCCCCTTCTCAATCTCCGAAATGGTTTCTTCTTTTGCCTTCCTTATTATTGTCCTTCTATCCCAGTATGCAAATCCAATATTGGCTACCATTATTGCAATAAATATACTTGTTAGGATCCAAAGGAATGTAAATGTCTGTTCAAATCTCTTATCAACCTGTTCAAATCTTTTATCGACTTGTTCAAATCTTTTATCAACAGATTCTTTAAATTCCCTCATAGTGGCCTCAAGCCTTTCAAGTCTTATCTCTATATTCCTAAGCCTTTCGCGATCCTCACTGGTAAATTGAACCTCTTTCGCAAAAGAAATCGAAGATATAAAAATAATCAAAAAAATAATATTAATTTTAAATTTAGACATTTTCTAACCTACAAAACAAAATATATTCAAATCCCATTATTTTCAAATCTTTTACTTAAAAATAATAGTAAAACAACTAATTATGTGTCAAATTAATTTTTAGATTTCGGGATTTGGGGTAAGAATTTGGGGTCAGGCAATTGTAATATTATATTTTCTCTTTGCCTTCTTAATCAAAGCCCCCCTTATCATTTCTCTTCTCTCCCTAAGTTGCTGGTCGTTACGCAGTCTCTCCTCAAACTGAACCACTGCCCGGCTCATCGTCATCGGGCTCCGGCCAAAATTTCCGACACATGCTTCCTCCGAACCGGATTCAAATGAATGTAACGAACCAACCCCAAAAGATAAACATCCCTATCACATAAAATCCCACGATAGCGACCTTGAAACAGATGCCCCACCATACCGCCGATTAAAATAGCGAGTGTATTGAAACAGAAGCGATTGCATGATCTTGTGCTCAAAGGAATCTCTCCAACCTCCACCAAAAGATGAAAGTGATTTTACATCAACACATAGGCATAAAGACGGAAGGAGTACCTGAGCTTGTATTTGGAAAGATAAGAAAGAAAGGTTTTTAAGCCTTTTCATCAAGAAAGATCTTTTGTTTCTGGATTCCTCTCGATATCACATGATACAACCCACCCGGGAGGTGAAACCTCGGCTTCCGAGCCATGAAGGCTTGTTAATATAACCACACCCAATATAATATTATGATTACCTGACCCCAAAATTCCAAAATTCTGATAGAAAGCCTATAAAAAGGATTTTTCAAAGCCCCCAAAATTTTTTCTTGACACACTCTTAAAAGAGTGTTATAAGAGTTCTAAATGAAAAGAGAGAAAAATAAGGTAACTATAAAAATTCCAAGACCTCTTTATGAGAATATCTTACAAATTATCGAAGGCAGTGGTTTTAATTCTGTCACAGAATTTATTGTCTATGTTCTGAGGGATCTTGTTTCTTCCAAAATGGCTGAAAAGGAGCTGTCTCTTTCAAAAAAGGAGATTGAATTAATAAAGAAGAGGCTTAGGTCTTTAGGTTATCTATAAATTTTTTAATTTTAAATTTGTAAGTGGAAAAAAACCTTTTGGAATATAATATATTTATTTTTATCATATTTGGATTCATCGCTCAAATGATAGATGGGGCTCTTGGAATGGGTTACGGAGTCTCATTAAATACCTTATTCCTGACTCTTGGATTTTCCCCTGCTTTAGCAAGTGCTTGTGTACATACTTCAGAGATTTTTACAACAGCAATATCTGGTCTTTCTCACTTTAAAATGGGCAATGTAGATAGAAGAATTTTTTTAAAACTTCTTATACCTGGAATATTAGGTGGTATACTGGGGGCATATATTTTAACTGAACTACCAGGTAATAAAATTAAACCTTTTATTTCTATTTATTTATTGATTATGGGATTAAGAATTCTTTGGCAAGTTTTTAAAAAGGTCTATAAAACTGATGCTAAAATTAGGGTTATACCTTTGGGATTAATAGGTGGATTTTTTGACGCAATTGGAGGGGGAGGATGGGGCCCAATAGTGACAACCACATTGGTTGCAAATGGAAACAATCCACGATATGCAATAGGTTCAGTTAATTCAGCAGAGTTTTTTATAACCTTTGCCGAATCTATCACTTTCTTTACAATGATTGGAACACTTTTAATTGACCATTGGGGAAAGATTATTGGATTGATGATCGGAGGAATCATCGCAGCGCCACTTGCTGCCTATGTCTGTAGAAAGATTAAAACTCAATTATTAATGCTAATAGTGGGAGTGTTCATTATTATTTTAAGTATTAGAATTTTATATTTGGCCTGGTATTAGTAAAATTTCCAATATTGAATATTATGAAATATTCATTAAAAAATATAAAAAAGGCATTGATAATTGGTTTAGATGGTGTTCCTTACTCTTTGTTAAATTACTATTTTAAAAAAGACTACTTGCCGAACTTAAAGAAAATTTTAAAAGACGGCTTTTCTTTACATCCAATGAATGCATCGATCCCTGACGTATCATCAGTTTCATGGACGTCATTCATAACAGGGGTTAATCCAGGTGAACACGGAATCTATGGTTTTACTGAACTCTTAAAAGATACTTATTCTCTTTACTTTCCAAATGCTGAAAATAGAGCGGCATCCCCTTTTTGGGAAATTTTAGGAAAAACACATCAAAAGGTTTCCACACTTTCTCAAAAATATGATAAAAAAATCAATTTTCCTTATCGGTCGATCATTTTTAATGTTCCTCAAACTTATCCTGCATATCCAATAAATGGAATTCTTGTTTCTGGTTTTGTGGCTATTGATTTAAAAAAAGCTGTCTATCCTGATTCAATTTATTCTTATCTGAATTCTATAAATTATATTATTGATATCGAGGCTGATAATGCGAAAGAAGATATGAATAAATTTATTAATAATATCTTCAAATGCTTTGAGATTAGAAAAAAAGCCATCTCATATTTCTTTGAAAATAAGCCATGGGATATATTCTTTGCATGTATTACAGAAACTGACCGCCTCCACCATTTCTTTTTTGATGCCTCAATGAATGAAGATCATCCTTATCATCAAAAATTCTTAAATTTCTATATTCTACTGGATAATTGGATAAAATTACTCTATGAGGATTTTCAAAAAAAATTTTCTGAAAAAGGATTATTTGTTATCTTATCCGATCATGGTTTCTGCTCTGTAAAAAAAGAGGTTTATATAAATAGATTTTTGGAGGAAGAAGGGTTTTTAAAGCTGAGGAAAGAAGGCGAATTCTATGAAAGGATAGACTATGAGACTAAGGCTTTTACCTTAGATCCCTGTCGAATTTATATTCATAATAAATCATATCCAAGAGGACAAATCAGTAAGGAAGAAATGTCAAGTCTAATATCCGAACTTAAAAATAATTTAAATAAATTAAAAGGAGAAAATGGGGAAGAAGTCATTGATAAAATTTTTGAAAAACAAGAAATATATCAAGGTCCTTATATAGACATGGCACCTGATTTAGTCTGTCTTCCAAAAGATGGGTATGATTTAAAAGGCAGCTTGGATAAGAAATGTGTTTTTGGTACTAATCGCTTCGCAGGAATGCATACTTGGCATGATGCTTTCTGTATTCTTCCCGAGAATATTGGTTTACCAGAAAAACCATCTATTGAGAATATTTCTGATTTTATTATGCAATTTTTTTCTAAATTGGAGTAAATTATGGATTATCTAACAAAATTAGAAAGCAAGAGTATTTATATAATTCGAGAGGCATACTATAGATTTAAAAGGATTGCTATGCTCTGGTCTGTTGGAAAGGATTCAACGACACTACTCTGGCTTTGCAGAAAGGCTTTTTTCGGTAATATCCCCTTTCCAATTATACATATTGATACAAGTTATAAATTTCCAGAGATGTACCAGTTTAGAGATGAAAGAGTAAAGCAATGGAACCTGAAACTAATAATAGGCCGAAATGAAGAAAAATTAAGAGAAGGTATGGGACCTGATCAAGGGAGCAAGTTAGAGTGCTGTAATGAATTGAAGACAAATGCTCTTAAGTTAGTGATCAAAAAGTATAAACTAAAAGCTATTCTTTTAGGAATACGGAGGGATGAACATGGCATTCGGGCAAAGGAAAGATACTTTTCTCCAAGGGATTCTCAATTTAAATGGGACTATGAAAATCAACCTGCTGAATTGTGGGACCAATATCAATCAATGGTAGAAGAGGATGAACATTTTAGAATTCATCCCATTCTCCATTTTACAGAACTGGATGTATGGAATTATATTAAACGAGAAAAACTTCCAATCGTTTCTCTTTATTTTAGCAAAAAAGGAAAAAGATTTCGAAGCATTGGTTGTGTGCCATGTTGCTCACCTATTGATTCTAATGCACAAACTATAGATCAGATCATTGAAGAAATACGCACTACAAAAACCTCTGAAAGATCTGGAAGAGCACAAGACAAAGAAAATATTTATACTATGCAAAAATTAAGGGCATTAGGATATATGTAAAAATAAGAGGTACCTATGAACGAAGAGCATATCCTTCCTATTATAATTGTAGGTCATGTCGACCATGGTAAGAGCACACTTATTGGAAGGCTTCTTTATGATACTAAATGCCTTCCTTTAGATAAATTTTTAGAGATTCAAAAAAGCTCTGAATCTTTAGGAAGAAATTTAGAATTTGCTTTTGTTATGGACTGCCTCGAGGAAGAACGCTCAAAAGGGATTACCATTGATACTACACAGACCTTCTTTAAAACTTCAAAAAGAAGATATGTTATCATAGATGCACCTGGGCACAAAGAATTCTTAAAAAATATGATAACAGGAACTACTCAAGCACAGGCAGCCTTATTAATTATTGATATAAAGGAAGGTATCCGTGAACAAACAAAAAGACATGCCTATATTTTAAGTTTGCTTGGATTAAAACAGGTATGTGTCATTTTAAATAAAATTGATTTAGTCAATTATTCCGAATACAAATTTTTAACATTACAAAAAGAAACGACCGAGTTTTTGAATCAACTTAATATTTATCCCAACTTTGTTTTACCAATTTCAGCTATCCATGGAGAAAACGTTGCTATTCATTCACAAAAAACTCCATGGTATAAAGGCCCAACTGTCTTAGAAGCATTAGATGTTTTTGATGAACTAAGAGTTGAAGAAAAGTCTCCTCGATTTCCAGTTCAAGATGTCTATTCAATCGATGGTAGGAAAATTTTAGTTGGAAGAGTTGAGGCTGGGAAGATTAACGCAGGAGATTCACTTTTCCTCTTACCAGAAAAAAAACAGGTAGTTGTGAAAAAAATTAAAAAATTTTTACAGAAGGCTTCAACAGCACATTATGAAGAATCTGTAGGAATCATCCTGAAGGGAAGACACTACGTAAGAAGGGGGGATATATTATCAGGAGACCTCTTCCCTCTAATTTCCAATAATATTAGAGCAAATCTGTTTTGGATGGATCATACCTCCTATAATATTGGAGACCCTCTTCTCTTCCGTTGTGTCACACAAGAGGTTTCCTGCAGAATTAATAAAATATATAAGAAATTTGACCCTGCATCAATGGAATTAATAGAGGAGGAGGCTCCTACCATAGGCGAAGCAGAAGTTGCAGATGTTTTGATTAATTTAGATAAAGAAGTAGTCGTTGATTCCTTTAGTGAAATTCCGGAAATGGGAAGATTCGTATTAGAGAGAAATGGTATACCTGTTGCTGGCGGTATCATTAACTGATTATTTATTATAATAAATAAATTTCCTTTCTAAAACCTCTGGGAAATACTTATTTTATTATAAATCCCAAAGAACCATCGATAAAAAAAGGTCTTTTATTTACTCTTTTTGCAAAGTTCACAAATGCATTATTCCAATTTATATCATGAATAAGTAAAATACCTTCTTCATTTAAATAAGGCCAAACCTGCTCAAATTCAAATATCATTCCTGAATAAGAATGTTCACTATCATGAAAAAAAATGTCAATCGAACCTATATCTCTAAGGAGTTTTGGTAGTATATCCTGAGATTTTCCTATGATAATCCTTAACCTATTATAAAGGTAATCAGGTACTAACCAACCTGAGGTTTTACCTTTAGGGATAACTGCCCCCCCTTTATCCTTATAGAAATTGTCTTTAGGATAATTTTGACCTTCTATTTCAGGATAATCAATTGAATACAACATACCTTGATTATTTAAATGTAGTGCCTTTAAAATGAATGATGTTGAATATCCATTTCCTGTCCCCGTCTCTATTACTAAATTAGGCTTTTTCTTTCTAACAATTGAATAAATAATGTGACCTTGTCTTTTACTAACTACCCCCGAGGAATAAGTATAGCCTCTCGCTGTTTTCCCTTTGATATGTCGAAATATTTTTAGCTTCTTCTCAAGATCTTCATTAATAATATCCATTCTTATCTCATCGAGAAAACCGTCCAAAACACTTTTCTTACCAAAAATAACTTTACAATAATCTTTAGATGGGAATAATTTTCTATACAATGCTCTCAAATGGATTCGATAGTTTTTTATTAAATTCACAATTTCAATTGGATTAACTAATGAATTTAATAATTCTTTCACAAGTATTCCTTTTCTCAACCTTATTCAATTTAATATTTTCATGATAACATTATCTTCTTTTTCTATAAAAATCCTAAACCATATTTCTAAATTCAATAATTTCCAAAGTGTCTGACCAATATTTATTTTCCCTTCAATATGTTTTCCAAAAAATTCTTTTAAATTTAAAATATTATAATAATTTCGACTTCTGAATTTTTCAGAATCTAATATACTTTTTACTATTTTTATCATTTTTTTATCTCTAAACCATTCATCCATAGGTGTTGAAAAACCAAATTTACTTCTCCTCATTCTAACAGACTCTGGTAAAATACTTTTCATGCTTTCTCTTAAGAGATATTTTGTTACACCATTTCTAACTTTAAAATGTGAGGGTAATGAAAACATAAATTCTACAATTCTATAATCAAGGAAAGGCAGTCTTGTTTCAATAGAAAATGCCATAGAATTTTTATCTTCTTCGCGTAGTAATAAAGGTAACCCATATTTCATTCTATAATAAAGTCCCTTTTTTAAACCCAAAGGTTGATACATTAAAAGAGGAATTTCAGAATCTTTTAGATATTTTTTAATAAATTTTTTATCAAGCCCATGGTGAAAATATATATCCCAAAGGAAAGGTTTAATAACTGATGGTGATATTAAAAATAAAGGAAATAATATTCCATCATTGATTAGTTGAAATCTTTTGTAAAGAATCAATTCTTTTATTAATTTATAGATATTAAATTTGTAAAAAAGTTCGAGAAGATAGTAACCGTATAAAAATACATATCCCACAAGAAGTTCATCTCCACCTTGGCCGTCGAGGAGAACCTTTATGTTATATTGGGATGCAAGTTTCATTACTTCCCATTGTGCAAAAATACTTGTAGCACTAAAAGGTTCCTCTTGATATTTTATCAAGATTTCCATATCGTTAATAAGATCATCGATTGTAGGATTGATAAAATAAAATTCTATATTTTTTACACTGGAAGAAACGTCTTGTATAAACTCTGTCTCATCAATATCTCTCCCTGGAAATACTACACTAAAAGTTTTAAATTGTTTATCCCCATATAATTTTAAAAGAAATTTATTAAGTGTACATACTATAGATGAGGAATCTAATCCCCCACTTAAACAAGAACCAACCTCAACATCTGATCTTAATCTTAACTTAATAGCATCTAAAAATAATTCTAAGAATCTATCCTTTGCTCGTTTAATATCCATATCATTTTGAATATCCATTGGAATTTCATACCATTTTTGAATTTTTGAAATATGATTTTTTAAATCGTATATTAAATAATGACCCGGTAAAATTCTCATTATTCCTTTAAAAAAAGTTTGAGGAAGGTGATCGTAACAATTAAAGAGTAAATAATCAAAAATAATATGATTATCTGCTTCCCGATTAATTAAATCGAATATCAGTAGGCCTTTTATTTCTGACGAAAATATGAAATGACTATTATACTCAAAATAATACAAAGGTTTAATACCGAATCGATCCCTTGCGAGAAAAAGAATTTTTTTATTTTTATCATAAATACAAAATGCAAACATTCCATTAAATTTATGCAAACATCCTATCCCCCATTCTTCATAGGCATGGAGGATAACTTCTGTATCTGTCTTAGAATAAAATTTATAACCCAAAGCTTCCAATTCTTCTTTTAATTCCAAATAATTATATACCTCTCCATTATAAACAATCCAAATGGATTCATCTGCATTGTGCATGGGTTGTCTACCAGCAGGTGTCAAATCGATGATAGAGAGACGTTTATGTCCAATAGATACGTATTCATCAATAAAATAGCCCTCATCATCTGGCCCGCGATGCACCATAACCTCCATCATCTTCTTTATCATATTTAAATTTCTCGAATTAAAACCACCTATACCACACACGCTATTCTATCTTTCTAATGAATTTAGAAAATTTCTTATACCATTTATTAGATGTTGTTTATTATATAAATATTTAGCATACTCTAATTTTGAAGATTCATTTAACATTTTTCTTATTACTATTTCTAGATCTTCGATGTCATAAACCACAGCTGCCAACCTATTTTGTTCTAAAAATTTAGCAATCTCAACCTGATGATCGTCCGAATGTTCGGCAAATTTAAATCTTCTTGGGATAACGATCAAAGGAACCCCAAAGCTTAGCGCATTAATCATAGTCCCTGAACCACAATGTCCGATTACTAATCTCGCCTTTTTGAAATATTCAAGACTTTCATCATAGGAAACGTAATTAAACCATCTAACATTTTTAGGTATATATTTAGAAGCTCCTACCTGAACAATTATATCTTCTCCTATATTTGGGGCAATATCATCAATCTTTTTAACTAATCTATCAAATTCTCCACCACCAATGGCTGTTCCTACAGTAACATAAATCATATTATTCTTCCCAAAAATTTTGCTTTTTTGGACTTTTTACTTAAATCTTCCCATTGGACCAAAAAATAATCAACAATAGGCATTATTACTTTCCCCGTAAATGAGATATCTTTTATTCGCGTAATAGATTCAAGAAATATAAGTTTTGTGCCAAATAATAATTTGCCTATATAAAAAGCAGGAATAGCAATTTCAGAACCTGTAGAAAATAACACCCTTGGCCTCTCTTTTAAAAATATTTTTATAAGTTCAAACATGTTTTCTATAAGTGTAATGTAAACTCCTAACCATATATAACGAGAAGAGGTTATTTTAATACCAAACCCATAATTAAAAAGAATTTTCAGATGATATGTTTTTTTAAATTGAGGAGGATTAAAAGTTTTAACGGAAGGGAAGCTTTGTATAACCAAAAAACAATCATGGTCTTTAAATGCTTCTAAAATAGCCAATGCCTGAGTTAAATGTCCTCCTGGAGAGCAAACAACACCTATTTTCATTCTAAGTATCCTAAAGACTTGAGTCTTCTTTTCACCATTTCTGCCTCGTTCTGTGTGAGTTTTTCATCTTTTTCAGAGAGAATATTCTCGGATTTAACTTCCATATACTTAACTGGATGTTTATTGATTAAATTCTCTTTAAAAATATTTATTAATACTTTACCATCCATATCCATTGGAATGGGTATGCCCAACAAATATAATACTGTTGGAGCAATATCTACAAGTTGAACCTTTTTAATCTTGTAGCCCTTTTCGATTAGCTTTCCTGACGCAATAAATATTCCTTCGCGACGATGTGTTCCAGAATCTTCAAACTCTGGAGGTCCAAAAACTTCCTTCATTCCCAATCCGAATTTAACAGAAGAATCATATCTCAAGTCACCAATCGAAAATGTTAGATCTGGAGCTTTCTTCAACATCGGTCCATGATAAAGTTCCTCTTTTCGATATACTTTTTTAATCATTTTCTCACCTGTTTTTGGATGAGCAACTTCCAAAAGTTCATGTGTAATCTCTTTTAGAAGGTGCTCATATTCTTCTCCAGGAGTTACGATTCCTTTCGGTTCCCTTCCCTTTAGGTTAATAAAAATCTGACCGTATTCTCCATAGGCAAAGGCTTTGGTATTCTCCCAATCAATATCTTTAAACGAAATAAAAGAAGTGGCAAGGTTATGTTGAAGTGCAGGTGAAAGGTATTTTTTCAATTTGCCTAAACCAACCTTAGAAACTATACGATAAACCTTAGGGATAATATCGATTTTGCTCATTAAGTATTTAAGGAGTAAGGTTGGCCCTTTTTTTAATTTTAGCCATCCATGATCCATTAACCACTTGTTGATAAACATAATTCCTTCAAGGGGACCTGCGCCATGGTCCGAGATAAGGAGAATGTTGGTCTCGGCATCAAATCGGCTTATTATTTTGCCCACGGTCTCATCCATTCGTTGATAAACCTTCAGAAACAAGTTCTTTTCTTTTTCAGACCCTTTCTCGATTAAACGCCAGAGTTTATGATGAAGGTGATCAAGTTCCATGAAAACATAGATTGAGAAATCCGTTGGGTAATAATCAATAAGATAGAGAGCAAGCTCTTCTTTTTTTTCGATCGAAAATATCAATCCACTTATATACTTTTCTTCTAATCCAAACGTATAGGATTCTTGAACTGCTAATATATAATCTTTTACCTTTGTGAATATTTCATCTTTAAGGGAAGGTGGATAAGTAAAGCAACTCTTGATGCTGGGGGTATCAAATCCTGATACAAGAAAACCATTCACTTCTTTTGGTGGGTAAGTGATTGGTACATTAAAAACCCCTACTTTTTTACCTGCCTTGCTAATGATATCCCATAGTTTAGGCTCTTTACAAGAAGTAGATATAGTAACTTCAATTTCATAACTATTATCTCTTCTTTCTCCCCAGTCGAAGATACCATGTTTTCCTGCATTTTTTCCGGTCACAATAGAAGTCCATGCAATAGGAGTTTCGGGCAAATAAGTAGAAATAAGTGGTCCAAATGCCCCGTTATTTATTAGTTTTTGAAGGTTTGGGAGAGCTCCCTCATTTGCCCACTTTTGTATCAAGCTGAAAGGAGCCCCATCTAATCCAATTAAAACAACTTTATCCATTTATTCTTCTAAAATTTATTCTATTTTTATTTTCTTTTTCTACCAATTTACTATTTCATAAAAATTTTTATTATTAGCCTTCTTATATTTTAAAGTAACAATCATAGGTTTATCACATGTATGTAAAATGGAGATTTAAAATTTTATCATAAAAAATATTAAATTAATTTTTTTAAAATCTGATTAATCATATTCGACCCCATTTTTGAATTGGCAATCTTCCAGATATAAGCCCATATTTTGGCTCGTAAAGAATCGAGTTCTTTTTCGTAAATGGTAAAAGGATACCTTTTGGCACCCCACTTTTCTTTAAAACGGATTAGATCTGCATCCCACTCTACACAGGTCATAAAATCGAACTTCTGCTTTTCTCTTAATAAACTTTTTAATATAGCTTGATGAAACAAAAGATCATTAGCTCGAAGGGAATGGGTGGATGTTTGTGATGCTCCCAAAAAATAATAGGTCGTCTCTTCAGAATGGATCAAAATCATTCCCGCAATGATGTTATCCATCCATTCAGCAAAGAAGATGGAGGCTTGTCCTTGAGTTACCAATAGATCATAAATTGCTTCAAAGATTCTTTTAGTCCAAATTGGGGTGGCATAGTTTCTCTTCATTGTTTCCAGATAGAGAAAGTAGAGTGGGACTAATTCTGCTTTATTTTTTATCTCCCTGACCGAGACTTGGAGTCTCTCTGCCCTTTTAATATTTCTTCGAATCGATGATTTGTATTGCTTCCATAAGATTTCTGGGTTCATTCCATTTAAATCCAAGAGGTGCTGGTATCCTTTCCTAGGACGATAACCCTTTAGAATGAATAGGTCTTGATCTCCCAATTGAGCAATTCGCAAAAGGTGGACACGCTCCAGCCTGAGTTGATTCTCCATAAGGTCAAGAAATGATGGTAGATACTCTATGTCTCCAATGAATTCACCATAGGGCATATTAGCATAAAAAAGTTTTACTACCTTGAAATCGAATAGAACTCCGGGCAAAGCCAAAAATATCTCTTCTCCTTCTCTTAAACAATAATACCAAGCCTTCGCTTTAAAACCTTCTTGAAGAATCTCATTCCAAATTGGAGAACTGAATATGGAAATCTTTTTATTCACTAAAAATTTTTGAAGATTTTGATCCGTTGGATAGAGTTTAACAAACTCCTGCATCTACTTTCCACTATTTCCTTTTTTAACTAAAATATCAAAGCGATATTTCCCTGTTGCACCGCCATATTGCCGATGACCTTTCGGTTGAGGAAGAATCTGTCCTTCACATCCTAATGATTCCAAATATTTCACGATTGATTTCAGGTCCATCCAATACCAAGGTGTACCTTCACGGTATTGAAAGAAGTTTTTTAAAATTTCCCAATTAAGGATAAGTTTTGGAACTTTTTTAAAATATTCCCAGTAAAGATTAAATCGATGGTCAATACTTGGTAGATCTCCAAGTAAAATCATCCCTTCCTTTTTACAAACCCTTAAAAGTTCTTGAATAGCGGGTTTCCATTTAGGGATATATAGTAGCACACTATAGCAGAGGACTTTGTCAAAGGAGTGGTCAGGGAATGGTATTGCTTCTAAACTTGCTACTTCGAATGGAATTGTAGGAAAATTGGTTTTTGCAATTTCCACTTCTTTTTTAGAAAAATCAATACCTCTACCAATAATGCCTGCGACTTTAATCAATTCGGATAACAAAATCCCACTTCCACAACCGGCATCCAAAAGAGTTTCCCCCTTTTTAAGAGATAGTTTTTTTATTATGTCATGAACAATAATCTTTAACTGTCCTCTATCCTCACTACGATGGACACTAACAAAAGGATCCCTGTATTTTTCTGCCCAAAGATCCCATGAATCTTTTAAATTTTGTTTTGATTTTTTCATTTTTCTAATAATAATCAATAACCAAAAAGAACATAATATAGAAAGACGAAGTATTCATAAAAAACTTCTCTTCTTATAGCCTGTATTTCCCACCATCTATTTATATCAAAATTTAAGGAAGCACTGCTTACCGCTATCCGAATATCTTTAGGAAATATTTTTTGAAACACCATTTTTATTCTCCGAGTATGTGTCGGAGAGGTAACAATGAGAACAGACCGAAATCCTCTTTTCAAAACAACTTCTTTGGCTGCTAAAGCATTCCCAACAGTAGAACCCGAATCGTGGTCAACAATAATCGCATCTTCTGGAACTCCTAATTTCATAGTATAAATCTTCATAAGATCTATCTTTGTCTCATTCCAAAGATAAGATGAACCCGAGAGTAATATCTTAGAAGCAAATCCTTTTTTATAAAGGTTTACACCATGTCTAATTCTATCACCGTCGTCTGTTCCACTTGGTATGATAATAATGTCCGAGATCTTTGGAGACTCATTAATAACTAAGAACTTAGCAATTAACGGAGCCCAATGTTTTGCTGTTAACTTTCCGAAGCCTATTAAAACTAAAATTATCAAAATAATGAATATGATTCTTCGTTTCATTTTTATCTTCCTCTGCACCATCGTATAATTTGGGCTCCAATGGGAGTATTTATCAAACCCCATGCCTTTCTCCAAAGCCATACTCGGAAGTTGTTCAAACTTTTCTCATAAAAATAAAAAGGATATTTTTGGGCCCCCCATTTTTCTTTAAAATTCATCAAGTGGACATCTTCTTTTTGAGAAGACATAAGGTCAAAAAACCTCCTACCCTCTCTTATCGTTAAGCAAATCGCATAGTGAACAAGAAGGTCATTAGGACATAATGAAAGATATTTTTCCCTTGATGCAGCAAAAAAGTAATAAGTCGTATCCGGAGAAAATAGAAGTATGACTCCGGCAATGATTTCGTCTCTGAATTTCGCTAACAAAATCTTTGCCTTTCTCTTCTTAGCAAGATAATGGTTAATCGAGTGCAGTGCTTTTCTTGTCCATGTATTATAGGCTTTGTTTCGTTTCATTGTTTCTAAATAGATATCAAAAAGTATATCCACCTCTCTGGAATCATTAACTTCACAGATTTTGACGCCTGATTTTTCTGCTTTTCTAACATCTCTCCTTACTCTCTTTTTATATCCAGCCCAGAGCATCTCTTCAGTTTTATGATTTAAGTCGATGAGGTGAGTGTAAGCAATCTCTTTTCTATAGCCTTCTAATTCTGGAAAGTAAGTCTGAAAGTTTTTACCAATTCTTATAAGATGGATATGATCTTCCTTCAATCTTTTCTCTAAGAGTTTTAAAAAAAATGGAGTATTTTCAACTTCCCCTACAAATCCCCCATATGGAATATTGGAATAAAACATCTTTAGAATCTTAAAATCCAATATGATCCCTGGAAGGGCAAGCACTATCCTTCCATCTTTAACCAGACAGTAAGAGAAGACCTCTGAATTAAAACCCTCTCTAAGAACATTTGACCATTCTACCTGATTAAAAAAAGATGAATTCTGTCTTTCTAAAAATTTGATAAGTTCAGGATGAGTAAAGGATAACTTTTCTATCGTCATAACTCAACTCTTTTCCATAAGGCTAATTCTGAATTTTCAAAAACCTTTCTCCATCCATCTAAGTGTGGAAGTTTTTCAACAAAAGATTTAGGGTATCCCCCAAAGTGCCGATCTTTTTGATCATCGTAAATACGGGATTTTTTAATTAAAATGTGGCTAACTTGATTAATTTTAAGAACTTCATTCATTTCTTTTAGACTATTAGACCAAAATAATAAATCTAAACTAAATCTTTTTCCTGATCTATAAACTGTAAAGGCACTCCAGATCATTCTTCTTTGAGTATAAATTAAAAGATTTTCTTCGGGATAAAGGATTAATGCCTCTTTGGGAACATTTTTCTGAATAAACTCAAAACCTTCTTTTATACTATTAGGGATTTTCCTTTTTTGGTTTACATAAAATACCGTGCTAATAAATTGGAAAAGACATATTATAATTAATATGATTTTCCAATTTCTCCCTAATGAAATTATATTTGGTGTAAATAGAGCAACTAAAAATGGAAGAATTGGCATGAGATATCGAATATCTGAGTTAATTCCAAAAAATATAAAAAATAAAATAAAATAGCTTGCCACAGGAACCAGCAAAATCCCATCTCTTTTTATCTTTCTTCGAAATTGGAAAAAGTATAAGAAAAAAAGAAACAAAAAAACAAGTCCAAAATATTTTATCAAATCGAATGGATTACTTAAATAGGAGTTAAGATATTCCCGAATATTTAATCCAAAAATAATTACCGAAACTCGATGTTTTATATTTTGAATACCTGAAATATTCATTTTACTTGGAATATTGTGTGTTCTCCAGTTTAAATCATATAAATAAATTATAATGATTGGAATAATATAAAAAACACACCCTTTAATAACTGAAGAAAATCTTTTACGTTCATTCAAAAAGATTGTTATAAGAAATCCAGGGAACAAAAAGCCTGAATTAAGTTTTGTAAGATAAGCCAATCCTGACAAGATTCCTGCTATAAAATATTTTTTCTTCAAGATCAGATAAAAACTTAATGTTACAAGGGCAGTCATTGGAATGTCCATATATAAAAGTGTGCTGAAACTCACTACCATCGGAACTGTAGCAATAATCAAGGCAGGAAGCCATTTTTCTCCCTCACCAAAAGTCTCTTTAGTCAAAGCAGATGTGACCAAAATTAAAATAATGTAAAAAAATACATGATAAACCTGTGCAGTTATTTGATTTGCCCCCCCTAATATTTTCCATAAGAAAGCTAAACCCAAATGCCATAGAGGTGGATCATTATTAAAAAAACCTGGAGGATTACCTGAATCATAAAGAGGATCGAAAGGAATTCTTTTCCCTGTGGTGAAAATATTCTGTGTAAACCGATAGTGGTGGGATTCATCTCCAAGGTAAACATCCGTAAATATTCCGTTGAGACAAATTATCCCAGCACTCAGTAAAATAATGATCCAGAATAACTTTTTTTTCTGTCCTTCGTCCATCTTCTATTTATTTAGTTGCAAATATAAAAAGTCTGTCCAGGATTTTAGAGGCAAACTGTATGGGAATTAAAATTGGTTTCACCGTTGAGAACCCTTTTAACTTCCCTCTTAATGTAGTAGTGGGAGGAAATCCATGAATTAGACTTCCTTTGATTTCTATTCCCCTAAATCCTACCTTCTCTAATAAATCTTTCCAATGTCTCCATCCTTGAACATTGATATGTGTTGGATCGTCTCTACCGTATATCAATTTCATATAGACATCCCGCGGCCAGGAATCTCCATTTGGTGTAATAAAAAAGAAAACGCCATCTTTTTTTAGCACCCGATAAACCTCTTCCACAAAAAAATCATCATCCTCCACATGTTCGATAACATCAAAGGCTGTTACTGCATCAAAAAAGTTACTTTCAAAAGAAGACTTCTCCTTTGAAAAATCGAGTTGAATTATCTTTGCCCTTTTCAGGATTCGAGATTTTTCAATTGCAGAATTAGAAATATCAGCTCCATAAACTTCAGAAATTCCACTCTCGATACATGCATTTAAAAAGTATCCATATCCACATCCAATGTCGAGAATTCTTTCAATCTTATTCTTTCTTGATAACACCATTTTTAAATAGAATTGAACAATAGCCCTCCTTTCCTCATTGAATACATATCGATCGCAGAGCCACTCTCTATAATAAGATTCGTTAAATTTTTCATCTTTCTTTATCATTTCTCAGATACTCCTATCTTTCATGATATAAAAAGTTAAAATGGCTCCATGCTCCAAAATACTTTCTAATTTAGTAAGGGGACCAGCCAGTAGGGTTAGAAGAACCCAACCCATCCTCTGGAAAATTGTGTTTTTTCCCCTTACTTCTTTAAACCAAGCCTTTTGTGGTTCAAGACTTGGAATAATAGAGTTTACAAATGTTGGAGGATGCCACAAGTTCATGAAATGGTCAACCCTTTTTATCTGAAACCCATTCTCTTTACATAACAAATCCATTGTATGTATATTAAAATAATATAAATCTCTTGGAACATCCAATGCAGACCATCTTTTCTTAAAAATTTTATATTGAAGGCAATCCTTATTGGGAAGTTGAATAATTAAAAAGCCATCATCTTTTAAAATTCTGTAAATCTCTTTACATACATCAACTGGGTTATGTATGTGTTCCAAGACATTGTAAAGAGTTATGATATCAAAAAAGCCTTCAGGGAAATGAGCTGAAAAAACATCTCCTTTAATAATATTAAGCTTAAGATAATCTTTCCCATAATCAGCTGCATTGGAAGTCTCAATTCCATAAGTCTCAAACCCTTTATTACGAAATACTTCCAGCCTATCTCCTGTTCCACAGCCAATATCTAAAACCCTCCCAGAAGTCTTTCCTGTAAATTTTATGACCTTTGAAACTTCATCTTTTAATAAATGGTAACGATAAGTTTTCTCCAATATTCTTATTAATTTTATTAAAAGGGATTCTGCTTCGAATGTCTCCTTCCAAGAATATGTCTCTGGATAGAATTTACTCATCTCCTCTACTGTAGGTCTTGGGTTTATATAAAGAAGACCACATCTTTTACATTCAACAATATTAAATTCTTCTATTGAAATTCCGAACTTATCTTTTTTACTAAAAAGTATTTTTGTATCATCAATTCCACAAAGAATACAATTTACGAATTCCATCAAAACTCTCTTTTCCCAAACTCTTTAATTTCCTTAATAATAAATTCTACTTCATCATCTTTTAAATCGGGGAAAAGGGGAAGGGTTAATAATTTTTTCCAGATTGAATCTGCAATAGGGGTTTCCCCTCTGAATTGATGATACATCTCGTAATGGTTATTTGGAATATAATGAACCCCTGTTGATATTCCTTTCTCCTGAAGATAAATATTCAGTTGATCTCTTTTTTGTACTTTTATTACATAATTATGGTAGGAAGGTTTAGCATATGGCTTTATTATTGGTGTCTCTAACCAAGAAAGTCCTTTTAAACCCTTATTATAAATTTCTGTAATCTCTTTCCTTCGCTGATTCATTTTCTCTAATTTTTGGAGTTGAACAAGTCCTATAGCCGCTGGGATATCATTCATATGATACTTAAATCCTACTTCTTCAACATTATAATACCATGAGTATTTTTTATCTTTCTCCTCACGAGACCAGGTATCTTTTGAAATACCCATCCATCGGAGTTTCAAAAGCCTGCCATAAAACTCTGGGTCGTCAGTTGTAATCATTCCGCCTTCACCTGTTGACATATTCTTAACAGCATGGAAGCTAAAACACCCAAGATCGCCTAAAGACCCTAATTTCTGACCTTTATATTCTCCACCACATCCATGTGCAGCGTCTTCAATAACGTAGATTTTTCTCTCACGAGCCATTTCCAAAATAGGATCCATATCACATGCATGACCACCATAATGAACTACTAAAATTGCCTTGGTTTTTGAAGTAATCTGCTTTTTTATCTCCTTTGGATTGATGTTCAATGTATCGGGTTCAATATCAACAAATACTGGTATTCCATTATTATAAAGAATAGCGTGGTTTGTTGAAATGAATGTCATTGGTGTAGTAATTACCTCCGCTCCTTCTACTCCAATAACCCTCAATGCAAGATGAAGGGCAGCGGTTCCTGAATTTAAGGCCACGGCAAATTTCGTTCCAATATATTTTGCAAATTTTTCTTCAAACTCTTTTGTTTTTGGGCCCAATCCAATCCACCCTGTTCTAAAAGGTTCACGAAGTGCCTCGAGTTCCTCTTCCCCAAATGAAGGTTTAAATACAGGAATCATTTTTCCCTCCCTTTACTCTCTTAGTGCGATTTCTTTAGCGGAAATTCCAAATCGCTTAATGAGTTTATATATTTCATGATTTGAAATTCGTTTCTTTTTCTGAATTATTTTTCTTTTGCTTAACATTATAGGTAATTGCTTCCATAAAGAAAGATAGACCTTCACAAGAATCTTAATAAGTTCTACTTTAGAGGAATTCTTTGTAAATCGGCCTGCTGCCCCTTTTCCTGTTATAGCGCCATAAGCCTGCAAAACATATCTCCAAATAGTGTAAAATTGGCCATAAATAATTAAAGAAATTGGAAAATTCTTAACTGCGACCCAAATTCGATTCCTCTCTACTAAAAAGGCCTTAAATGAGGAATAACTCCCTGAGCTTGCAGAATGAAAATGAAATACAATAGCTTTAGGGTTATAAATACACTTCCAACCTGCCAATTGAGCTCTCCATCCCATGTCTGTCTCATCCGCATAGGCAAAAAATTCTTCATCATATAAACCAATATCATTTAACATCTCTCTTCTATATAGGCAAGCACAATCACTCGCAAAAAAAACCTCAGTCTCTTCATTATATTTATCTCCATTCTCAAGTCTCCCTCTGCCTATAGATAACCCATCTGGACAAACTACAATCCCTGCTGCATCAATTAAATTATCCTCATATTCGAGAAGAATCTTAGAGGCACAAGCTCCATATCGGTTATCTTTCTCAATGGATTTTTTTAACTCCTCGATACATTTCGGATCAAGTCGAGTATCATTATTTAACATCATAATATATTTCCCGTTTGAGGCTCTAATCCCAATATTATTGCCTCCTCCAAATCCAAGATTTTTCTCATTTATAATTAATTTTACTTCTGGGAAATTCTCTCTTATTAAATCGGGAGACCCATCTGTTGATCCATTGTCAACTACTAAAATTTCTAATGGTTTATATGTCTGTTCATATAATGAATTTAAGCATTTCTCTATTGTTTGAATACCATTCCAATTAAGAACCACAACACTGATGAGAGGAGTTTCCTCTTTTATGAATATCTCACTGTTTTTCATTTTCGTCTATAGATTAAATAAAAATTAATTATTAAAAGACAAAAAGCTATTATTCCTATGGATAATAGAACTTCTATTAAAGATCTATGAAAAAATATGATTGCACATATTTGGCCCAAAGCAAGTATAATTAAAGGATAAAGAAACCCTTTTTTATTAGTAGAAAGATGATAATAGAGAATAATCAATATCAGAGAAAAAATCGTCATATTAATGGAAAACAGTCTTACCAGGGGAATACATTCAGGATAAACTTTTCCAGTGAGGATTTTTAAAATAAAATCAGGAAAAATGAAAACTAAGACAATAGCTCCAAAGCAAAACAATAAAGTAATATAAAGACTTCGATTTAAAATTGGAAGCTTCTTCTCTATCTGTCCCTCCAAGGCATTAATTTTTGGAAACATAACCATAACTACAGGAATAGGTAAGAAAAGGATGATCTTCCCCACCATTTGAGCAATTGAATAATACCCTGCTTCAATTGGCTTAAAGAAATGCTTAACTAAAATTAGGTCTATATTCGTTAACATCATAAAACATAATAAAGTAATCCCTATAGGTAAAAAATAGTAATACATTTCTGATAAAGAAGAGTTATTGAATTTTCGCAAGTTCTCTTTATTTTTTGTTACAAATGCTACTCCTTTCGAAATCTCTGCCTTTAACATGATAAGAGAAATGAAAGTAGTTACTATGTAAGAAATTATTATTGCACTGAGCGCTCCAAATACTCCTAAACCTAATATTATAAAACATACTCCTATAATGAATTTAAGTCCCCCATTCAATATAAGGTTAATTGTTAATGAAATAAACTTTTGTAACCCTTGGAGACCACCCCATGGAATTGGTATGATCATAGCGAACGAAAGTAATATTCCTAATAATATCAATAAGTTGGAATGTGAAATTTGAAGGAAAGAGGCAAGATACTTGCTTAATAAAAAAATTAATAAAAAAATTATTATACCTATTATTGATGTAAGGAATAAAAAGTGCTTAATGAGATTTCTAATTAGATCATAGCGTTTTTGTGCGTAAAAAGAAGAAACAAATTTTGTAACGGTTGTTTGAACCGTACTTGCTGGTACTGAAACTACCATAAATACAGCCATTAGAGAATTTAAGTGACCATATTCGACAGGAGCTAACGCCCTTACCATAAAAAAATGATATAGGAGATTAAAAAGGTTAAATAAGCCAACACCAATTACCATTAATCCTGTATTTCTAAGGAATTCATCGTCCCATTTGAAATATTTCAATTCGCTACCTCGTTAATAAATTATTTCATATATAATTAATTTTTGCTCTGGCTTTCTGAATACTTCTTTTATATCTTCAGTGAAATTAAATTTTTTATTTACAATAACATCAACAAATCCTTTGTTTATTTCAAAAGAATTTTTATCAATAAGTATATATTTAACCCTATTTTCTCTCGCAAAACGAATAACTTCATTATAAGAATCTATTGGGCTTTTGGGTTTTCGTGATTCATAAGGTAGCATTATAAATTCCCTTTCTGCATAAAATATTTCCTGTGGGGAATTACTCATAATGATAGAGTCTTTCGTTGTATTTTTCTTTAGCCATAATCCAATCTCTTTCTGATAATAACGATGTCTTCTTTCAGGTTTTAAGCTCTGAGGCAATTGAATAAGTAAAACAATTAGAGTTAATGTGGAAACCCAAACAACTGCCTTAGAAGAATTAATCTTTTTAAAAAGCTTTTCAATCTCTAAGACTCCCCTCCCTGCCCAATAAAGCGAGATCGAAATCATTGGGATAGAAAATCTTATATTTGATTTTGTAAAAATTGAAAGAAACAATAGATGAAAAATAATTAAAGAAATAAAAAATAATTCATTATAGAGATTTTTCTTTATACCCATTAAACCAAAAAATAAAAATATCCAAAGTGAGAAATGATAAGCTCGAAGATAGTAGTAAAAAACAGATGGAAAAAAATTGATAATATTTTTGAAAATTAAAAGGAATTCAGATTCTTTTATTATTTTCTGATCATCCTTTACAGGATTTTGGAGAGGTTCAACTCCGTTAACATTTTTTTCAAAATCTTTTTCTAAAAAAAGTGATTGGACTGAAAGTGCTTTTTTACTAATTAACCATTGACCTGTTTCCTTATATATATAAAAAATATATGGAAAACTAAATAAAAAAACAAATAAGACCAGTGCTATAATTTGAAAAACCCCTTTTAACCAACTCTTTTTTTGAAATATATTCAAAAAAATCCAAATAAAGTAAACAAAAATATAGCCGATTCCTTCAGGTCTCGTAAGATATGAAAGACCAAGGAATATTCCAGCAGGAGCCATTTTCCAAATATTCTCTTCCTTTAATCCTGTCCAGAAAAAATAAACAGATAATACAAGCAATCCCCAATACGTTGCCTCAGTAAGCATCATCCCAGAATATGTTACAAGATATGGATGAAAAGTATAAAAAAGTGCAGTTAAAAATGCCTCCCTCTCACCAATTTCTTTTTTCACTATATTAAATATTATAAAGAGTGTTAAAGTTCCGAAAAAAAGAGATATTAACCTACCTGTAATTTCAACATGACTTGGAGTTGGAGAAAACAAAGCCATTAAAACTGGATAAAATGGGTGCAAAGGAGAAGAAAGGGCTTTTTCAAAATTTCCTTTCATGAAATCTCTTGCCATAAAACCATAAGCAGCACTATCATTAGCTATTCCCTTGGCCATAAGAACTGCATAAAGCCTTAAAGAGAAGGTTATAATGATTAAAATAAATAGAATTTCTCTTTCACTTAGTTTTTGGATAAATATATATATCTTTTTAAACATTTTCAAAACAATAAATACTCAAATTTTATAAAATTCTATAATATCAATTTAATATTCTTTCAAGTCTTCCTTTTGAGAACTCTGAAAAAGTTCTTCTTAGGAAGCGGTCACCTATAATTTTAATTTATAATAATCGTGTTAATAAATTCTTTTTTTCTTCCAATTGTTTCTTTATCTTTAAGCAATTATTTAATCTCTTCGCTGATAAACTTTCCAGGTATTGTAACAACTTATTAAAATCAGATAAATTATCCTGTAAGATTTTATAAAGCTCTTTCTTGTCAATTGTACAGCAAAGGTTAATCAGCCGATTTCTAAATTTAGCCATCTCAAACAGATTTTTTAGAAATTCTTCTGTGAAAGCAACTATTTCTACCATTACTTTAAAAGTATCACCATAATCTTCAGGCACTCTATACCGTATTCGAGAAATGATCTGGTTACATATATCAATTCCTTATGAGCACATGTTAGCTCTGAAAATAATTCTTTTCAATTTATTCTTATTTATTTTCAATGTTTAAAATATCCCTTAAATACTGATCTCTAACTGGTTGAAAATCCAAATAATGGCTAAAAGTCATTGTTTCAAATTCAACCCTTCTTGCTTCATCTTTTATCAAAATCAATCTTTCTCCTTTAATTATTTCAATACTGAAACGATAAGGGAGCTCGATTCAAAATTCGAATGAAAAATTAACCTTTTTCTCATTAATAAAAATCCCTATGTCAATGTCTTGATAGCTCTCTTCTAAAAAAGACCAAACACAAAAGTAAAAATTACTGGAGTTTGCTTTTTGGAAGAAAGTTTTTAATATCTTTATAATTTGAAAATTTTTATTGAAAAGATTAATATAGAATATCAATTAAAAAATCTTCAAATCAATTTATGGAAATAGATTTTTTAAAAAAAGAGCAATGAAATTTTTCGAAAAGGCGGAAGAATTGATAAAGAAGAAAAGATACAATCTTTCTGTTTTTAATCTTAAACAAGCAGTCTAACTTTGGATAAAATATTTAATAGCAAAAAATTGGTGGTTGGCCAAAAACCCATTTTTTACTTTATTAGTTCCTCAATTAGCCAAAGTCTATGAATCAGAAACTATAATAAAATTCTATCAACAAAATCAATTATTCTTCGATAATCTTGAAGATGCTTATTTTACATATCGTTATTTCCCAAAGAAATTTACTTTCAGAACTTCTTAAAAAACAAAAGAATTTTTTTAATTTATAAATAATTGTATTAAAGAGGATTTTAATGAGTCGAAACTTAGTTGATATTCTATTTGAAAGTCAAAAATTGAAAAGAAAATATTTTTATAATTATAAATTTTATTGTGAAAAGATTAAAAACATAGCAAAAAATAATTTAAAAATCGTAAGAGTCTTAGTTTTTGGTTCAGTAGTTAGAAATGAATGGCAACCTAAAAGCGATATTGATGTATTAATTATTTCAGAAGATATACCAGAAGACTTTGAAGAGAGAACAAAAACTCGAATATCCATATAATCAAGAATAGATCCGTTATCCTCTTTTCAAATCCATCTTTGTAGCCCAAAAGAATTCGAAGATTGGTATAAAAATTTTGGTCTTCGAATAATTAAAATAAATAAACTCTTACACAAGTCTTAGAAAGAATGAAAAAATTAAATAGTATCTTTTTTCCATCTTTTAAGAAAATTTTGGGCGATATTATTATGGTATTTTGAATTGAAAAAAGTAATCTATTATTTTATTAATTAACATCTTCTAATAAGCTCTATAGGTAGAGGGGAAAATGGGAAAATTACTTTATGTTCCAACTGAAGAAAGGAAAAAGAATGCTAATATAACCAAATTTATGGAATTTATAAACCAACGTTATGGGAAAAGCATTTCAACCTATGAAGCACTTTATGATTGGTCTATAGAAGATATACCCAATTTTTGGGCAGCAGTTTGGGATTTCTGCGAGGTAAAAGCACAAAAAAAATATGAAATAGTTGTAGATGACCTTAATAAATTCCCAGGGGCAAAATGGTTTGTGGGAGCCAAGCTAAATTATGCCGAGAATATGTTAAGGAGAAGAGACGACCAACCTGCTTTTATATTTATTGGTGAAGATAAAAAAAGGGCTCAAATAAGCTATGCCGAACTATATCAACAAGTAGCATCCTTAGCCAATTCTTTAAGGCAATTGGGGATAAAGGCTGGAGATCGAGTTGCAGCATATATACCGAACTTAATTGAAGGAATCATTGCAATGCTTGCGGCATCAAGTATTGGTGCAATATGGGCCTCTTGTGGATCAGAACTCGGTCCTGATGCAGTTATTGATCGTTTAGCTCAAATCGAACCCAAAGTGCTTTTTACATCAGATGGATATTTTTTTAAAGGAAAGGAGTTTGATGCTATTCCTGCAGTTTTGAAGGTAATCAAAAATATTCCTTCTCTTGAAAAAGTAATTGTCATTCCTTATTTGAAAGAAAAACTTGATATTAGTTCGATACCTAAATCAGTTTATTATTCCGAATTTATTTCAAACCAGAAAGGACTCGAGATTCAATTTGAACAGCTACCCTCGGATCATCCTCACATTATACTTTTTTCTTCAGGAGCCACTGGTAAACCCAAATGTATCGTCCATGGACTTGCTGGCACTCTTATCGTTCACCTTAAAACTCATTTTCTACATTTCGATTTAACTAATAAAGATACTGTTCTTTTTATTGCAACCCCTACTTGGATGGTTTGGAATGTCCAGGTAAGCGCGTTAGCCACAGGTTGTACTCTCGTTTTATATGATGGAAATCCTTTCTATCCTGATCATGGTACTATATGGAAAATTATACAGAATGAGAAAGTATCTTTTTTAGGATGTGGAGCAGGCTTTATACTTGGTTGTAAAGAAAAGGGATTAAAGCCAAAAGATTTATTTGATCTATCCTCGCTAAAAGGAATATTTCAAAGTGGATCCATACTCCCAGGAGAAGGATTTGAATATGTATATGAATCTATTAAAGAAGACGTTTATTTCAACTCTGGTCTGGGAGGTACAGATGCGCAGGCTGGATTAATTGAAGGCACTCCAATTCAACCACTATATGCTGGAGAAATGTCTGGACCTGCCTTGGGATTCGCAACAAAGGTTTATGATGAGGATGGAAAACCTATATTGGATAGGCCTGGGGAACTTGTCTGTGAAAAGCCTTTTCCCTCTGTTCCTCTATATTTCTGGAATGACCCAGGGAAAATAAAATTTAAAGAGACCTATTTTGGTCTTTATCCCAATATCTGGCGTCATGGAGATTATGTGATACACCATAGTAATACTGGAGGAATGACTGCCCTTGGGAGATCTGATTCTGTTTTAAAACCCTCAGGAGTTAGGATTGGCCCTTCTGAAATATATAATATAGTAGAAAAAATAGAGGAAATTGCTGATAGTTGTGTAGTTGGACAATATTGGAAGGGAGATCAAAGAATTATTCTTTTTGTAAAGCTAAAAAGCGGTTACAAACTATCAGAAGCTCTTAAAACAAAAATCAAAAACCTATTACATACCCAAGCCTCACCCAGACATGTTCCAGCAAAAATTATTGAGGTTCCAGATATTCCTTATACATTTAATTTAAAGAAAGTAGAAAGTGCTGTAGCTAATATTGTTAATGGAAGACCAGTTCTCAACAAGGGTGCTATCCTCAACCCTTCTTGTCTGGATTATTTTGAAAAAATAGTTAAACAACAACTCCAATCCTAAAAATGTGTAAATGGGCTAAGGGAATTAAAGGATAGAAAAATATTGTTCGAGTTCGTAATCTGTTACACGGGCTCTGTATCTTTCCCATTCAACTTTTTTATTTTCAATAAATCTTTCAAAAACATGGTCACCAAGACATCTTCTTACAAGTTCACTCTTTTCTGTGACCTGGATTGCTTCATAAAGGTCTTCTGGTAGTGATTCAATCTTATATTTTTTCCTCTCACTCTCCGTCATTTCATATACATTCCTTTCTACAGGATCTCTTAAAGGATACTTTTTCTCAATACCTTCTAACCCTGCTGCAAGCATCACTGCAAATGCTAAATAAGGGTTACAGGCAGGATCAGGCGAGCGATATTCTACACGTGTTGCTGACTCTTTGCCAGGTTTATAGACAGGGATACGTATAAGATCTGAACGATTTCTCTGAGCCCATGATATATAGACAGGAGCCTCATAACCAGGAACTAATCGCTTATAAGAATTTACCCATTGATTAGTAATTAATGTAATTTCTCTCGCATGTTTCATAAGCCCAGCAATATAATGTTTTGCGATATCAGAAAGATGATATTTATCTTTAGGATCGAAAAAGGCATTTTTATTTCCTTTAAAAAGGGATTGGTGGGTATGCATTCCGCTTCCATTGACACCAAAAATTGGTTTTGGCATAAAGCTTGCGTAAACATTATTTTTTAATGCCACCTCTTTTACTACAAGTCTATAAATCATTGTATGGTCTGCCATTGTAAGTGCATCTGAATATTTTAAGTCAATCTCATGCTGACTGGGTGCTACTTCATGATGACTATACTCTACAGGGATTCCCATCTCTTCCAGGACAATGACAGTCTGTTTCCTAAGATCACTTGCCACATCCAGCGGGGTTAAATCAAAATATCCACCAGCATCAAGTGGTTCTGGTTTACCTGTTGATTTTTGGAAATAAAAGTATTCAAGCTCAGGTCCTACATAAAAAGTAAAACCCATATCCTTTGCACGCTTAAGATTTCTTTTTAATACCCATCTTGGATCTCCCTGGTGGGGCCTTCCATCAGGCTCCAAAATATCACAAAACATTGCTGCAATAACTTCACCATTGGTTTTCCATGGAAGGATTTTAAATGTTGAGGGATCAGGCATAGCTACCATATCGCTTTCATCAATCCTAACGAAACCAAGAATAGAAGACCCATCAAAACCCATCCCTTCATTAAGTGCAGTCTCGAGCTCCCTTACTGTAATAGCAAAACTCTTTAAAAAACCAAGAATATCCGTGAACCAAAGCCTTATAAATCTTACATTTTTCTCTTTTGCAAGTCGAATTACATCTTTTTTGGTCATGTCTGACATATATCCCTCCATTTTAAATATTAATAATTATTAGCACAATCCTATTACATTGGTCAACCATTAGCTGGGCCTTATTAATATTGACAATACTTTGGGATTTAGTTAAATTAGTGCCAATAATAGAGCCACGGGGTTTGATTTGCTTTACAAACGAATTTCCTATAAAAAACAGATTAAAGCTTTAACAGAAATAAGTAAAGCAATCTCATCAGATAGGTATTTAGATGATATATTAAAGTTGATCGTTACTGTAACAGCAAAGGTAATGGATTCAAAGATCTGTTCCTTATGGATATTAGATGAGAAGGAAGGGGCTCTAAAAATCCGTGCAACTCAAACAATGAGCGAGGAATACCTAAAGGAAAGAAGCCTTAAACTGGGTGAAGGTGTTGTAGGTTATGTAGCACAAACAAATAAGCCGCTTGCTATTCTTGATGTTTTAAAAGAACCACGTTACAAAGAGAAGGAACTTGCACGAAAATTGGGACTTGTTTCTATGTTGAGTGTTCCGCTTTCAATAAAAGAGAAGGTGATTGGTGTTATTAATTGTTATACCTCTTATCCCCATGAATTTACAGAAACAGAAAAGGATGTTCTTACGGCAGTAGCAAGCCAAGCAGCCATTTGTATTGAGAACACCGAACTGATGGTCAAGACTAAGGTTATACAGGAAGAACTTGAAGTTAGAAAATTAGTCGAAAGAGCAAAAGGAATCTTAATGAAACGTCATGGTCTGAGCGAAGAGGAGGCTTTTAAAAGGATTCGAAAGGCAAGCATGGATAGTCGAAAAACGATGAGAGAGGTTGCTGAGGCTATCCTTCTTGCAGATAAAATGGGAACCTAAAAGGTTTTCAGAAATTAAAGAACCCCTTTCTTTTTAGTTTCTCCAGAGCTTTAATGAATCTTCTGTTATCCTCCATTCTGCCAATTGTTATTCGGGCAAAGGTTGGATATCCCCACATCTTACCTGGTCTGATAATGATACCTTCTTGTAGGAGGGCTCGAGCCAATTTAGTGGAATCTATTCCAAAATCAATAAAAATGAAGTTTGCTTGACTCGGCACATATTCAAACCCCAATCTTTCTAATTCAAGATAAAAATATCTTCTTCCTTCATAAACCAATTGAATTGAGTTTCTTATATGATTACTGTCATTCAAGGCAGCAATGGCTGCCACCTGAGCTAAACGATGCACAGGAAATGGATCCCTCACTTGATACATGCAACGAATTATATCTTCTTGGGCAATAGCAAAACCTATCCTTAACCCTGCAAGACCATATACTTTTGAAAAAGTCCTTAGAACTATGATTTTTCCTCCTCTTTTTACATAATCCAGACCATAAGGATAACTTGGATCATTAACAAACTCTCCATAAGCTTCGTCTAAGATGAGGATGACTCTTGCGGGAAGTTCCGAGAGAAATTTGTTTAATTCTTCTTTTGAAACAATTGTTCCTGTAGGATTGTTTGGATTGCATATAAAAACAAGTTTTGTTTTCTTATTGACTTTTTTTAACATCTCATCAAGATCGTGTCTAAAATCCTTTAATCTTACCTTTATGGGTTTTCCTCCCATAATCTGGGTTACATTTGTATAGACAGGAAAGGTGGGATCAGCCATCAAAACCTCTTCTCCTTCATTTATAAATGTGGCTGCAATCATGAGAATAATATTATCAACACCATTTGAGATAACAACCATATTTTTAGAAACTTTAAATTTTTTGGCAACTGCCTCCCTTAATCTTGTACATGGACCATCGGGATAGAGGTAAATATTATTGAGCTCTTTAATTATTGCTTTTAGTGCCTTAGGTGATGGGCCTAAAAGATTCTCATTTGAAGCAAGTTTTATCAATCTTTTTATCTTTACCTCTTCTTTAGCTTCTTCAATTGATTTTCCAGGGAGGTATGGAATAATATTTAAAATACCTTTTCTTACCAACTTTTCCACCTTCAATTTTTTATCCTTTCGAGAAGATTTCTTAAAACTCTTAAATTTTAACGAATTTAATAGGGAAGTCAAATTCTTAAAAGGAAGAATTCTTTATTAAGGGGTCTTAGATTAAAGATTTTGATTTAGGTATATTCTGAAATAGTTTGTAAAATCTTATCAATCTCAAAAGGTTTTGCAATTAAAAAGTCAATACCATGCTCTTTCATCTTTTCCTGGTTAATCTCCAACCCCCAACCTGTTATCATTCCAATCTTCACCTTTGGGTCAATCCTTTTAATTATCTTACCAACATCCCAACCCGAAATCCCTGGCATTCCAAGGTCTGTAAGGACTAAATCAAAACCTTTCTCCTGAAATAACTTAAGTCCCTCTTCTCCATCTTTGGCTAAAGATACTTCATGATTCCCTTGAAGAAGAGCCTTTCCAATTACATTTCTTACAGTTTCTTCATCGTCTATCACTAAAACTCGTGACTTCTTCCCGTCCTTCTTCACTTTTGAAACTGACTCAATCTTTTGAATTTCTTTCTGATGATTTATGGCTATTGGAAGAGTTATGGTAAAAGTTGAACCAAATCCAACTTTACTTTCTACGGAAATCTCTCCTCCAAATCTTTTAATAATTCCATATGCCATACTCAAACCAAGACCTGTATTTGTAAATGGTTTTGTGGTGAAAAAGGGCTCAAATATTTTCTTTTTTACCTCCTCACTCATTCCAATTCCAGTATCAGAGATTTGAATGAATACATTTCCATCTTTTTCAAAAGTTTTAATCTCAATTTTTCCACCCTCAGGCATTGCTTCTATAGCATTAAATATCATATTAAGAATAACCTCTCTTAATTCCGAAGGATGGCCTTCTACGGGAGAAACCATCCTAAGGTTTGAAACCAATTCTATATTGATTCCTTTTACCTGAGCGTCGTTTTTCCATTTTGGCTTTGTCATCTCAATTGCATCGAGGATTATTGAATTGACATTTATCTGATTAACCTTTTCACCATTTCGTTTCCTTGTAAAATCTTGAAGACGTCTCACTATATGAGCACTATCTTTGGCAACCTTTTCTATGATTTTCAGACTTTCCTTGATATTATCATCTTGAGCTGTATAAAGAAGCAACTGTGTATTTCCGAGGATCGCTGCCAAGGCATTATTGAATTCGTGTGCAACACCACTTGCCATTTCCCCAAGGGCTCTAAGCTTTTCACTCTGGATCAATTGCTCCTCCATTCTTTTCTTCTCTGTTATATCTTTAAGAATAATAATTATATTGAATTCACCTTTTTGATCCTTTATTCTTCGAGCACTAATCTCAACATACCTTTTTTCACCATTTTTACGAACAATTGTTAGCTCAAAATGTGGTGATACCTTTATTCCCTTCTTCCTTTGACTTTCACGATCAGCTAAGAGGCGTTTGCTTTCCTCATCAATAAAGTCCCTTATGTCTTTTCCAATAAGCTCCTCCCTACTATAACCTTGAATCTCTGCCAATTTCCCATTTACATATTTAAATTTATAATCATCTCCAACAACACCTACTCCGTCAAGTGCTCCTTCAACAACTGTTCTGTAATTTTCCTCAGATCTTTTAATTTCCTCAATCAATAAAGCATTCTGCATAAATATTCCCAATCCTGAGGCAATGGGATTAAGCAGATCAAATAAACCTTCTGAAAAGGCATTTTTAATCTTACTTCCAAGATTTAAAGTACCAATAATTTCCCCCTGATAAAAAAGGGGAATATTTAATAAGGACCTAATACCTTCCTCTAATAATTTTTTTCCAACCCTTGAATCAGTATTTTGAGTATCATTTATAATTAAAGGTAAACCAGTTTCAATTACCCTTTCAAAATTAGTTCCCTTTATTGGATGAGTGGTACCCTCACCAATCACAGTAAAATCATAATCCTTTTCTAAAGAAAATACCTTAAATTCCTGTTTAGATTCATCGAATAGTGAAATACTCATTCTTTGAATCTCAATTATCTTTTTTAATTCATTAAAAATAGCCTTTACAGTTTGTTTAACATTAAAGCCAGACGCGAGGATTTTATTAACATTATTTAAAACTTCTTTCTCATTTTCTTTTCTTCTTTCTTCAGTAATTTCTCTCGTAATCTCAACCACTCCCAATAAGTTATCTTCATGATCCTTTATAGGAAAGAGAAAGTGTTTAAATATTCCATTAAATTCTTCACGAACTCTTTCTATAGAAATAGGATTTTTATTCTTAAGTACATCTGAAATGTAGCATTCATCACATGGTCTATCCATCTTATGAAAAACCTCGAAACATCTTTTCCCAATTATCTCATCGGGCTTAAACCCTAATCTTTCATATGCCATCTTATTGGCACGAATTATTCTGTAATCCTTATCTCGTATTAAAATGATATCTGTAACAGCATCAAATGTTGCCTCCCATTCTGATTTAGCTTTTAAAGTCTCAGAGAAAAGTCTGACATTCTCAAGGTTAAGTCCAATTTGATTAGCTATGCTTTCAAGAAGGTTTATCTCCCTTTCACTTAGGTTACGATGTGAATGACTCAAAAGGGAAATAGCACCAATAATTTTGCCCTTTTGCAAAAGTGGAATACCAACGATTGTTTGAATCCCTTGCTCTTTAAGTAGAGGAACAAGATTTGATGGTGGAAATTCATCTACCTTACTTACCAATATCTTCCTTAATTCTATGGCTTTTCCTACAACTCCTTCACCATATTTAAAATATTTAGCCCCTTTTAAAAGGGAATCTGTGTGTCCAAATTGATACTTCATCTCAAGAAGACCCTTATCTTCGTGAAATAAGAATATAGAACCTATATTAAAACCCATAGTACTTGCAACCTTCTCCAGGCTTCTTTGTAAGACAGTATCTATATCCAGACTCTGGTTTATTAATGAGCTAAGTTCATAAAGAATCTTAAGCTCTTTTGCCTGTTCAGTAATTTCTTCTTCCATTTTTTTCCGCGGGGTTATATCCTTTATAATTCCATGATAATTAATAATATTTCCCGAATCATCCTTCATCATAGTTGCCGTCAATAAAACATCCAATGGGTTGCCATTCCTTTTTTTAAGTTTTACCTCAAAATCTTTTATATACATTTTAGTTTTTATTTCATCCATAAACCTCTTGTGATCTTCAGGATCAAGAAATGTATCTTTAACATAAATCTCTTTTAGATCCTCTTTTTTTTCGAACCCAAATAATTCCAATCCTGCTTGATTAATATCTATAAATTTTCCCTCCCTTGATACAATAAAAATCATATCCTTTGAATCATCAAAAATTGTTTTAAACTTATCCTGGGACTGTTTTAATTCTTGAACCATAAGATTAAAAGATTGTGTTAGCATACCAATTTCATCTAAAGTTTTAGGTTTAATATATATATTGAGGTTTCCTTTAGATACTTTACCCATTTCATTCGATAATTGTTTTATTGGAAGAATCATTCTTCTCAAAAGAAATAAACTTAAAAAAATGCCTACTATTAGTGTAATTAAGATCGCTTGAACAAAGGACAAAGTAACTTGTTTAATTGGTTTGAAAAGTTCACTTGAGGGGTTTTGAATAATAAGCCTCCATCCAGTTGGATGAATAGCTTTAACAACAGTTGAAAATTTAGTTCCCTTATAATCTTGAACCTCAAAAAACTTACCAGTTTTTTCAAGGATTCTGGTAGAAAATGAAGGACCTTCAATATCTAACTGCTTTAAAACCTCCATTGGATTAGAATGTGCTATAAGCCTTCCTTTTTCATCTATAATATAAATGGTTCTTTTTGTTTCAATATATGATTGGACAACTGTTCTCCATAAATTTTTAAGCTTGACCTTTCCTACTATTACCCCTGCTATTGTATTATTTTTTAATTTTCCAAAGGGAACTCCTATTACTATAAATGGTGTTAGGTCTTTTGTTAGATAAAAATCACCATAATAAATTTTGCCTTTTGAGGCAACTTCAAATATCTCACTTTTAGATCGATCAACTACTTCAAATGGCTTAATATTCTTTTCATATGAAATCCTTATGAACTCTTTTCCTTGACTATTAAGTAGTGAAATTTCAGAAAAATAATCTGTAAGATAAAGAAGATTTTCTAATTCTCTTTTAGTATGGGAAGGACTTTTACTTATAAATTCTTTATTTTCTGAAATTAATAGCAAAGTATTTTCGATTTTTTTAAAAAAGTCTTCTACCCTTTCAGCAATAAAATTGGCCTCTAAATTCTGGATCTCTATGATCGATCTCTTTAAATTTCCTTGGTAAATTTTTATTAGGATATATCCAGATATTCCAATCAAAAATGCAGTAAGGAATGAATATAAAATTATCCATTTTAAAGTAAAACTTTTTCTAAGATTTTTAAATATCAATCTTTTTCTCCTTTTAAAAATCGAATCAATTCTGATTGAAGTATTCTCCAACCCCTTCCAGCCTTTATAGCTTTAATCCTTCCAAGTCTAATATATTTTAGGAATGTGGGTTTGGAAATCTTTAAATATTCAATTGCTTCATCTGTTGTTAAAACTGTGTCACTTTTTTCCAATGACATAAAATTATCTCCATTTAACTCTATTTTTCTTAAATTTAACTTGAGCAAAAATTGTGCCTAAATTAAATGATTTTAATTAAATTTTATAATTATTTGAAATTTAATGGTAATTTATTTTTGAAGTGAGAACTTCGAAAAGATTATTAAAAATTTAATAAAATTACATTTTGTCATTATTTGGAAAATTTCTATACAATCTTAAAATATAAAAATTCTTCAATTTGGGTTAAATATATTCAATTGTGCTTGGGGGTTTGGGTGTTAGATCATAGAGGACTTTTACAACAGAAGGGATTTCTGAGATAATTCTTTTCTGTAGCTTCTTTAAAATTTCCCATGGAATCTCAGTAATTTCAGCCATCATGGCATCTTTGCTTTCAACGGACCTTATTGCAATAATATCACCAAATGATCTTATTCCCTCTTGGCCTGTTACTCCAGTGGCTTTGTCATTTAGTAAAACAGCAAAAGCCTGAAATGGTTTTAGATGACTAAGTTCTTCCTCAACAATCTTAACTGCTTTTCTAACAATATCAACCCTTTCAGGTGTCACTTCACCAATAATTCTTGTTGCAAGACCTGGTCCAGGGAAAGGCATCCTTTCAAAGATTTCTTTGGGCAATCCTAATTCTTTTGCCACTTTCCTTACGTCATCCTTATAAAGATCCTTAAGAGGTTCTATAATTTGAAATCCATATTTTTGTGGATTAATTCCAATCTGTTCTAAAATATTATGTTGTGTCTTTACTCCCCTTTTGGTCTCAGATATATCTGCAGCAATTGTGCCTTGAAGCAGGAATCTTGCTCCAACCTCTTTAGCAGTCTTACCAAGTACGTTATAAAAGGTTTCCCTAAAAATCTTTCTTTTTTCCTCTGGATCAAAAACTCCTCGGAAAGCTCTAAAAAATTGATCTTTCGCATCCAACAACCTCACATGAATCCCAAAATCTTTGAAAGTCTTTATAACACTTTCTGGTTCGCTTTCTCTCATAACTCCTGTGTCAATAAAAACAGTAACTAATTGATCTCCAATGGCCCTATGTCCTAACAAGGTAACTGTAGAGCTATCCACACCTCCTGAAAGGGCATTTATAGCTTTTTCTAACTTCACTTTATTGCGAATTTCTTCAATTCTTTCTAAGATAAATTTTTGAGGATCAAACTCTTTTTTCATCATGGTAATGCTCCCTATATATTATCTGTTTTCATCAAAGATGGCCTCACTCAAATGATTTTCCATGAGAAAATCATTACTCATAAACAATAAAAATTTTAATACCTCCATTCTAAATTATAATGAGAATTGTAAGAAAAGGTTTGAGATTACTACATTTTATATTTTCCAAAATCTTCAGGCTTCATATTCTCAATTATTTCTTTAAGTTCATCCTGTTCTTCTAAAAGGTTTGAAGCAAACAAGCCCAAATTTTTTGTTGCCTCCACAACTGTATCACTAATAAAAATTGGAGACTTTGTTCTTACGGCAAGAGCAATTGCATCACTCGGACGGCTATCTACAATAATCTCTCTGCCTTCGACATTTAAATAAATATTGGCATAGAATGTATTTTCTTTTAAATCGCAAATGACTACACGTGTAAGAGAGGCATTAAATGTATCCAGAATCTGTTTCATCAAATCATGTGTCATTGGTCGAAAGGTAACTACCTCCTCAAAACCACGTGAAATAGCCTCAGCTTCAAAGACTCCAATCCAAATAGGTAGAGCCCTTTTACCAGCAAGATCTACCAAAACAACGATTGGATTTGAGTTCTTTGGATCTAAGACAATACCCATTACCTTAACTTCTAACATCTCTTTTTCCATATATCTCCTTTAAATTTTCTTTCCTAATCTCTATCTTTTTTCTTATTTTAACCTTTATTAGAATGATGTCAACAGCTTTATAAAAGTTATAGAATCAATTTCCGTCTTATTGCACGGCGCCTATCTATCGGTATAGAAATGATGACCGTTGTTCCCCTCTTTAATCGACTTGAAATTTTTATTGTTCCTTTATGTTCTTCAATGACCTTTTTGGTAAAAGTCAATCCCAATCCAATCTTTTCAGGCCTTGTGGAGAAAAAAGGTTCAAAAATTTTACACATGTTTTTCTTGGATATCCCCTCTCCTCTATCAGAAATAGATAATTTGATATTTTCATCCTCTTGAAAAACAGATAAGTTAATTATAGTCCTTTTTTCGTTTCCCTTAATAGGTATTATTGCATCAAGACTATTTTCTAAGATATAGATAATTGATTTTATGATTAATGTCCTATCTATAAAGAAATATTCATCCCCTTTTAAAGATCCCGTTTCTAAATGAATACTCACACCTAACTCTTGGGTTTTCTTTGAAACCATATTTACCGCTTCATCAATGACTTCCTTAACATTTTCTTTTTTAATTACTGGCATCGGAATTAAGATAACCTCTTCAATCCTTCTTAGCATGGTTTCAAGTCTATTTGATTCATGAATAATTTGATCAAGATAAAATCTATTTTTTGCCGAGGAGGGAAGTCTATTAATTAGACGTTTTGCATATCCACCAATCGAAGCTATAGGATTTCTAATCTGGTGAGCAATCTCTTCAACCATCATTCCAATAGTTGCCCAATGATTCATTCCTAACCTTTCATGCTCAAGTCTCTTAAGTCGCTGGATCTCCTGAAAGGAAAATATTAAAAATGTATCTCCGCCCTCTTTGAATGAGGAGGAAAATAGATTAACAAAAACTTTTTTACCTCCTTTCTGCTTTAAAAGAATTTCACCTTCAAAACCATTCTTATATAGTGTAAGGTAGATGATATTGGGAAGTAGATATACTAAATCTTCCTCAAAGAAGAAGATTCTTAATCTTTGACCCTCTATTTCTTTTCTTTCATAACCAAGGAGCATTTCAGCATAGCGATTCGCAAACAGGATTGAAGAATGTGAATCTGTAATAATAATTGCAAAATGAAGTAAATCGAGAAAAAGATAACGGTTATTTTCAATCATTTCTCTCATCTGGGCTTTTTACCTTTACTATGATCATTATGCTTTAAATTAATAGACTTTTTTATATTTTCTTCCTAAAACTTAACCCAAATTGTTAATTTACCCTTATTTTATTTGATTATTTGAAAAAGTCAACAAATATGTTAAAAAGTCTTTATGAGTTTAAGTATTGATTGTTTTATTAAATCTACAATGACACTTCTATAAACATCGTTTAAGAATTTAAATAGATTTGAATGAAAATAAAAACTGAAGTTTTAATTATTGGAGGAGGAGCAACTGGTACTGGAATCGCAAGGGATTTATCTTTAAGGGGTATTCCTACTATTCTTATTGAAAAGGGAGATCTTCTTTCAGGTGCTTCAGGAAGGAATCACGGACTTCTTCATAGTGGGGCAAGATATGCTCTTACGGATCCTGAGGCTGCAAAGGAATGTATAATTGAAAATGGAATCCTCAAAAAAATAGCTCCTCATTGTATCGAAGATACAGGAGGACTATTTGTTGGACTCCCTGAAGATGGATCGAAACTAAAAGATCAATTTATAAAAGCCTGCAAAAAAGCAGAAATTCCTACACAGATAATATCCCGTGATGAAGCACTCTTCTTGGAACCAAACCTAAATCCTAATATTACATTTTGTATTAAAGTTCCCGATGGAGCAATTGATCCATTTGAGCTTGTTTTTGATAATAAAAGAGATGCAGAGATTCATGGAGGAACCTTCTTCCTCCATACAGAGGCCACTCAAATAATCGTTGAAAAAAATAAAGTAAAGAGAGTTTTAGCAAAAGATCTCACAAATGAGGATCACTATGATATTGAGGCTTCATTTGTTATCAATGCAACTGGGGCATGGGTAAATCATCTGCTAAGGTATGTAGGTTTAAAGCTACCAATGGCTCTTTCAAAAGGTTCGTTGCTCTTAACTAATAAAAGATTAAATCAAATGGTGATTAATCGATTAAGGCCTCCTTCAGATGGAGATATCATCGTTCCAAATAAAACAGTATCCATTCTGGGAACAACATCCTTAAGATCTGAAGAACCTAATGATTTTGATGTAAATCCAAATGAAGTATCCCTATTGATTGAAGAAGGAGCGAAACTCATTCCATCGGTAAAATCCACGCGTTTTATTCGTGCCTATGCAGGAGTTAGACCTCTATTCATGAGTGAAAAAAAGGGGGACGATAGAGAAATAAGTAGGGGATTTGTTTTGATTGACCATGAAAGAGATGGAATAAATAATCTCATTACCATAACAGGTGGAAAACTAATCACATATAGACTTATGGCAGAAAAGACTGCTGATCTTATCTGTCAAAAAATGGGTATAAATAAAACTTGCTCAACACATCTGAGGCCACTTCCAGGGGTAAATAGGAAAAAAGATCTAAAAGATCGTCTTAAAAGCCTTGATACATCTCTCTCTAAAAAAAGGACTGAGATTCTTTGTGATTGTGAATTAGTAGAAAGAGAGGAATTTGAGGAGGTTTTTAAAAATGAAAATCTAAAAGATCCCCTTGATATTCTGCATAGGATTAGGTTGGCAAAGGGTACTTGTCAAGGAGGCTTCTGTCTTTATCGGCTATTAGGAGTGCTAATAGAATTGAATAAAGAAATAGAAGAACCTGTAAATATCCTAAAAAATCTTCTTGAAGAAAGATGGAAGGGAATTAGACCCATCCTCTGGGGGACTTCTCTTCAAGAAGAAGAATTGTTAGAAGGAATATATAAGGGAATTTTTAATCTTTCCTCTCCTTCCCCTTTACCCGTGGAAGATATTTAATGAGAAAAGGCCTTATGTACTTTGATATTATTGTCATTGGAATGGGACTTTCTGGATTGATGGCAGCAAAAACAGCAGTTGAAAGTGGGATGAAAGTTCTTATTGTTGGAAAGGGAATGGGAACACTCTGTTTATTTTCAAATACAATTGATCTTTTGGGGACAATTCCGCTTTCGATGGAGGTAGAAAAAGGTTTATACAAATGGATAATCATTCACCCTGAACATCCATATTCAAAAGTCGGTTTAGAAAACATAAAAAAATCTTTTTTAGAATTTAATTCAATTTTTTCATCCCATTACTCTTTTAAAAATGAAAATGAAAGAAATTGCCTGATTCCCACCCCTGTGGGAACCTTAAGACCTACTTACATGATACCTAATACGATGGTTCCATGGAACCATCAAGAAGAAAAGCGAGTTATTCTTGGATTCAAGGGCTTCAAAGATTTCTATGCAGATTGGATTGCTCGTAGACTAAATTCTCGTAGCATTACGCTATCCATTCCTGATTTAATTAGAAATGAAGTCACACAGATATACCTATCAAGATGTTTCGAAAAAAGATTATTTAGGGAAAGAATAATTAATGAAATTAAAAAACATCTTCAAGGAGAAAAATTTTTGGGATTTCCAGCTATCCTCGGAATTGAGGATCCTTATAGTGTAAAGAGTGATTTGGAGCAATCCCTGGAGGCAAAGATTTTTGAAATCCCAGTTCTTCCGCCCTCAATTCCTGGATTAAGAATTTTTAATCGTTTCAAGGAATGGCTGATTGCGAAAGGAGCAACATTTTTGATGGGCTATCAAGTGACAAAGGCTATTTTAAAAGGGAAAAGGTGTGAAGGAATAGAGGTGTCTAATGCTCCTATTACAAATTTATATTGTGCTGATCGATATATCCTTGCAACTGGACGTTTTATAGGAGGTGGATTAAAGGCTACCTCAAATTCCTCCTTATTTGAAACCATTTTCAACTTACCTGTTACAAAACCAAAAAACCAAAATGAATGGTTCAGAAAAAATTTTTTTGATGATCATATGATCCATGAGATGGGTATATTAACGAATAAGAGTTTTCAACCAATTTCTAATGAAGGGGATATAGTTCTCGAGAATATCTGGGTTTGTGGCACAATTCTCTCGGGGCACAAATATCTCTACGAGAAATCAAAAGAAGGTATTGAGATTTCAACTGGCTATATGGCAGTCAAGAGTGCTTTAGAGAAGTAAAGAAGATGAAACAAAATCACTATAAAAACGATCCTGATCCCTGTATTAGATGTTCCATTTGCACAATGGTGTGTCCTGTTTCACGTGTAACATCTCTATTTCCTGGTCCAAAGCAGGCAGGCCCTGGAGCACAAAGATTTAGAAAAAAAAGAGAGCTTTCAGTTGATCCATGGATAGAACTATGCCTTGGATGTCACCTATGTGATATTTCTTGCCCATCGGGTGTTAATATATCTTATATCAATCTAATCGCAAAGGAAAAGTTTTTAGAAGAAAAGGGAAGGCCTTTGAGGGATTGGATTTTAAGCCATTTTCATCTTTTTGGAGATCTTGTAAGTGTTTTCCCATCCCTTGTTAACAGAATTCTAAGAAATTACGCAATGAAATGGTTAATGGATAAGGCTTTAAGAATTGAAAAAGATAGAGAGCTTCCACAATATAGTAATGAAAAGCTTACAAAATGGTTTAAAAATCATATATCAAAAGGAAAAAGAAAGATTGCATACTTCTATGGTTGTTATACAAACAACCATGAAATTGATGTTGGAAAGGCTGCTATCGAGGTTCTTGAAGCAAATGATTTTGAGGTAATACTTCCAAAGCAAGAATGTTGTGGTATACCAATGCTTGGAAATGGAAATCTTAAAGGTGCTAAAAAATTGGCACTCAAAAATGTCTCAGCTCTTTTAGAGTCAATTAATTTAGGGCTGGATATTGTATTTACTTCTACAAGTTGTGGTCATATGATTAAACATGATTATGACAAAATACTTGGCATTTCAGAAGCAAAAGAAATTTCAAAACATATCTTCGATATATTTGAGTTCTTAAGAAATTTAAAGACCTTTGGAACTTTTAATTCAAATTTTAAGAAATTGCCAATCAAAGCAATCTATTTTGCTCCATGTCATTTAAAAGCCCTTGGCATAGGACTTCCTGCCATTGAAATACTTAGGCTTATTCCCGATTTTAAAATTGAATATATCAATGTTGATTGTTGTGGTTTAGGAGGAACATTTGGATTTAAGAAAGAAAAATATAGGATTTCTCAAGAAATTGGAAATGACCTCAAAAAAGCCATCAATTATCTAAATCCTGATATAGTATTAACAGATTGTGAAGGATGCCGAATTCAGATTAGACATCTAACAGGTCTAAAGGTCCTCCATCCAATTCAGATACTGAGAGACGTTATTAAGTAAATCCGATTGAGAATTTGACATTTTTTAAAAAATGGATTAAAAATAAACTTAAGATCTCCGAGCCCTTTTCCTAAAACCCTAAATTAGGGTATGGAAATTGGCCGATAGGGTATAGCTGGAAACGGCGATACCTCCCGTGTTTGGAAAGGAGATAAATTTTTTTAAAAAACCGATTTCCCAAACACGGAAATCGGTTTTTTGGTTTTATAATAAACGATGTTAATAGACCCCTATAAACGAAGAATAAATTATCTCAGGATTTCTATTACAGATCGATGTAACTTAAGATGCCGTTATTGCATGCCTGAGGAAGGAATTCCTTTAATCTCTCATCATGAAATGCTAACTTATGAGGAGATATTAAGGATTGTTCGCGTTTTTGCCAAAGAAGGGATTTCAAAGGTCAGAATAACAGGTGGAGAACCTCTTGTAAGAAAGGGAATAGTTGATTTTATTTTCTACCTTTCTAAGATAGAAGAAATTAAGGATCTTAGTTTAACAACTAATGGAATTCTCCTAAAGGATTTTGCATCAGATTTAAAAAATGCAGGTCTAAAGAGAATAAATATAAGCCTCGATACCCTTAAAAAGGATAGATTTTTTAATATTACTCGAAGAGATGGATTTGAAAAAGTATGGGAAGGGATCATTGAAGCAATGAAGGTTGGTCTTTCCCCCATAAAGATCAACATGGTTGCCCTTAAAGGACTAAATGATGATGAGATCGAATCGTTTGCTCGATTAACATTGGAGCTTCCCCTTGTAGTTCGATATATTGAATATATGCCTTCAGGAAATGGAGATAATTGGAGTGAAAAAAAAATTATAACTATTAATCAAATTAAAGAAAAGATAGAAAGCATTGGTAAATTAAACCCTATTCCCACAAATGATTTGGATGGACCAGCAAAAAGGTATAGTCTTGAAGGAGCACGAGGGGAGATAGGATTGATTGGTGCTGTAAGTGAACATTTCTGCAACCAATGTAATCGCCTTAGGCTTACCCCTGACGGAAAGATCAGAACCTGTTTGTTCTCTGATGATGAGATAGATCTAAAAGAATTTCTAAGGAAAGGTGGAAAGGATGAAGATTTAAGAAAGAGATTATTGATTGCCCTACAAAAGAAACCCGAAAGACATCCCATAAATACAAATCAATTCCGTAAATGTCAGAGAAATATGTCGGCAATTGGAGGATAAACATTATGAATCCTATATCAGAAAGAATTAGCCTAAAGGAGAAGTTATGGCACAACTAACGCACTTTGATAAAAAAGGAAAGGCTAAAATGGTTGATGTAAGTGAAAAAAAAGAAACTCTAAGGGAGGCTATCGTTAGAGGTTCAATCTATATGAAACCTGAAACCTTTAAAAAAATAATGTCTGGTGATATTGCCAAAGGAGATGTTCTCTCTGTAGCAAAAGTGGCAGGAATCATGGCTGCAAAAAAGACATCTGATATTATTCCAATGTGCCATCCATTGAATCTTTCACATGTTGAGATTAATTTTTTTCCTTGTGAAAAAGAGAGCAGAATTGATATTGAAGCAAAAACAAAAATCAAAGCTAAAACAGGTGTAGAGATGGAATCATTTTTGGCTGTCTCAGTAGCAGGTCTAACCATCTATGATATGTGTAAGGCTATTGATAGGGGTATGAGATTAAGTGATATTCACCTTGTTAAAAAATCAGGTGGAAAGAGTGGAACCTATATAGCTAAAGAGATAAAAAATAAATCTTTAAAAATGGTCAATTCTTAAATAAGGAGCTCATAATGAAACCCTTTAAAAAAGGAAAAGTTTTAGCAGTAAATACCAGTAATGAAAAAGGAACCAAAAAGAAAAATATTCAGAAATGCCTATTAATTAAAGACTTTGGGCTAAATGGAGATGCCCATGGAGGGCCATGGCATAGACAGGTAAGCCTTCTTGCAAATGAATCAATAGAGAAAATGAGACAAAAAGGCCTCCAAGTTGGATATGGTGATTTTGCTGAAAACATCACAACCGAAGGAATAGACCTCGTTAGCCTTCCAATTGGAACAGAGATTAGAATTGGAGAATCTGTGATCCTGCGTGTTACACAAATAGGGAAGGAATGTCATGAAAGATGTGCAATCTATTATCAAGCTGGAGATTGTGTGATGCCTAAAGAGGGAATATTTGCTGAGGTTATAAATGAAGGCGAAGTAAAGGTAGGTGATGAAATAATAATAGGTTAGTTGAGTTAATGGGTTTATTGGGTTTATTGTATTAGTGGACTAATAAAATTTTTTTGAAATGAGGATATCATGGAGTTTAAAATTGTTATTCTTACCATTAGTGATAAAGGTTCTTTAGGTGAAAGAGAAGATATCAGTGGGCCAACAATAAAAGAAATGCTAAAGGATTTGCCTGGTCAAGTGATTCATTACGAAATCATACCTGATGAGAAGGAGAAAATTGTAAAGGTATTGAAAATGGCTTCAGACGAATTAAAAGCAGACCTTATTTTAACAACAGGTGGCACTGGATTAAGTCCAAGAGATGTAACACCAGATGCAACCCTTGAAATAATTGAAAAAGAAGTACCAGGATTCTCTGAGGCAATGAGAGCTGAAAGCCTTAAAAAGACTCCTCATGCAATGATATCGAGAGCAGTTTCAGGAATTCGTGGCTCAACATTGATTATAAATCTTCCTGGGAGTCCAAAAAGCGTGAGAGAAAACTTAAGTGTAATACTTCCTGCCCTTCCGCATGCTTTGTCAAAATTGAAGGGCGATCCAACAGAATGTGCAAAAGAATAAAAATCATGGAGATATATTAAATGGATACATTTCCCAAAGAGTTATGGATGAAGTTTCGAGAAGCCTTAGGATTAAAAGAAATACCTCTTGGGGTATACTATTCAAATGTTAAGCCAGAAGGAATCACTCCTAAAGAAGGAATTCAAGGATGTATAATAGGATTTCTTCAATATTCAAGAAAAAGGGGAGAAACGGTTTATTTTGATAAAGACCATTTTGGATGTCCTGGCGGAGCCTACTATATGGGTTTTAGAGAAATTCCGCGGCCCAAAATAGAATATTTTCTCTCCTGTGGTATCCCTGGAGAGATGGAAGGTGAACGTTATATTAAAACACCCGAGCTTGCAAGGGAATATTTTCAGAAAATGAAACCAAGACCAGCACCAGCAAACTTTTGTATCTTTAAACCTATTGAAAAATTTAATCTTAACGAAAAACCGGAAGTTGTCATCTTTTTTGTATCTCCTGATATCCTATCAGGTTTATTTACTATTACAAATTATGCATTAGAGAAAACCGATGCTGTGCTTTCCCCTTTTGGTTCAGGATGTAGTACCATATTAACCTATCCATTAAAATATGCTCAATCAGAACCACATGCCTTCCTTGGAATGTTCGATGTTTCAGCAAGGCCAATGGTTGAAAATGATATCCTCACCTTCTCTATGTCTTATTCCATATTTACAAAACTATTAGAAAATGTCTCTGGGAGTTTTCTCGAAACCGAGAGCTGGAAAAAAGTCCTTCATAGAATTAAAGATAAAATCCAATGAAAATATTTTGATCCTTGGAGGAAATATGGTCTTCTCAGAAACCATCTCTCTTAGCACAAAGGGATTCTGTGATATGATCGATATTACTGATAAGGTTAACTCCATTGTCAGAAAATCAAAGATCGAGAATGGCTTAGTCACAATCTTCTGTCCAGGATCAACAGGAGCCATTACAACCATAGAGTTCGAATCCGGTGTTTTAAAAGATTTAAAGCGTTCGATTGAAAAGGTGGCACCCTCCGATATCCCATATGAACATGATAAAAGATGGGGAGATGGGAATGGTTTCTCTCATGTTAGAGCAGCCTTGATGAAACCTTCTCTTAGTGTCCCGGTAATCAATAAGAATCTTACTTTGGGTACATGGCAACAGATTATATTCATCGATTTTGATAATAAACCAAGAGGAAGAAATCTAATTGTCCAAATTATTGGAGAATAAAAACGAAAAATGGTCTGTAACTTTACTGTCAGTACTTGCAGCCATTGGTCTTACTTCTTTAAAAATAATTATCGGACTAATAACGGGAAGCCTTGGTATCCTGGCTGAGGCAGCTCACAGTGGTCTTGATCTTGTAGCCTCTCTTATGACCTTATTTGCTGTAAGGATTGCTGATCGACCTCCTGATCATACCCATCATTATGGCCATGGAAAAGTTGAAAATCTATCTGCCCTATTGGAAACTTTACTTCTATTTATTGTATGTGGGTGGATTGTTTATGAGTCTATCGATCGTCTTTTATATCATGAGGTTCATCTTGAAGTAAATTTTTGGTCATTTGCGGTAATGGGAGTATCAATTGCGGTAGACATATCACGATCCCGTGCCTTGTACCGTGTAGCCCATAAATTTCATAGCCAAGCCATAGAAGCAGATGCCCTCCACTTCAGAACCGATATTTGGAGTTCAGGGGTAGTTATTTTAGGACTAATATGTGTTTGGTTAAGTGGGAAGGCTAAAAACCTTTCTTTCTTAAATCATGCTGATTCCATTGCTGCAATTGGAGTGGCTATAATTGTCTTTTATATTAGTGGAAGACTTGTTGTTCGGACCATACAGGCATTATTAGATGTTGCCCCATCGGGTTTAAGAAGAAAAATTATTACACAAGTCGAAAAATTGCCAGGTGTTATAAATTGTCATGATGTTCGGCTCCGCTTCTCAGGTTCAAAGCTCTTTGTGGATATTCATGTCTTGGTGGATGGGAATCAAACCCTTAAGGACGCCCATGATCTTACTGAGGTAATTGAAGAGTCTATCCGAGATATAATACCTCTTGCAGATATTATTGTTCATCCTGAACCAAAACCTGAAACGAATTGTTAATTGTTAATTAATGGATTATGATATCTATTTAAAAATAATGTAGATTGCAACAACAATGACAAAGAAAGCAAAAAACCTTCTTAAAAGAAATGGGTTTGTCTTAAAAGAGGCATAAGCTCCAAGCCTTGCAAAAAGCATCGTCCCTGCAGCCAGGGCAATTCCCCTTCTTAAATCTATAAATCCAAGACACCATTCAGGTAAACCTGTGTTTCCAATCCCACCTAATACATAACCAGAAGCTGAAAAAAATGAAGTAATAAAAATGGCTGCACTTGAAGTGCCAATAGCAACTTTTAAAGGCATTTTTAAAAAATAGTACATCATTGGAACAGTAAAAATTCCTCCTCCAATTCCTGCCAAAGCTGAAACAATGCCTGCAACGAGTCCAATAAAAACCAATATGATTTTATTGGGTCGTTTTTCAAATATTAGTTTTTTCTCAGCTTGTTCCTTCCTCTCAAGTAGCATTCTTATCGCAGCCAATCCCACAATTATTCCGAAAGTGACACGTAAATATTCTCCCTTAAGACTTGAAGCAAATTTGGCCGTAGCAAGTGCAGTTAAAGCACTCGATACCCCTATGATATAGACTGAGGGCCAGTCAACATTTTTCTGTTTGTTATGCTGATATGAACTCATGGTGGAGGTAAATAAGACGACAAATAGACTTGTTCCTATTGCTAAATGGGTTAGAATTTCTTGAGAAAGGCCTAAATGTTCATAACTGATAATCAGGGCTGGCACCATAATAAATCCACCGCCAACACCAAAGAGCCCTGCTATAAAACCTGTTATGCACCCAATTAATATAAAGACGAAAAATTCGATTAGTGTCAAATCAACTTCTCCTCATCACTCATATCTTAATGCATCTATGGGATTAAGCATCGATGCTTTCCTTGCAGGATAGAACCCAAAGAATACTCCAACTGAACCAGAAAAAAGAAAGGCAAGAAGGATCGATTTAATTGAGAAGAGTGTAGGCCACTTTGTTAAATTTGAAAGAATCATTGTACCTCCTATCCCAATCCCTATTCCAATTGCACCTCCAATAAGACTTAATACTAACGATTCAATAAGAAATTGTAAAAGTATATCTCTCCTTTTTGCTCCGACAGCCATACGAATACCAATCTCTCTTGTCCTTTCTGTCACTGAAACCAGCATAATATTCATGATTCCTATTCCCCCAACAATGAGAGATATAGAAGCTATTGCTCCAAGGAGAAGTGACATCACACTGGCTGATTCTTGAGCGCTTGACATCACTTCTGTAAGGTTACGTACTGAAAAGTCGTTTTCTTGTCCTGGTTGAATACGGTGCCGCTGACGAAGAAGCTCTGTAATCCTTTCCTCCATCTCCTTTAAGATTTCTGGCCCATTTGCCTGGACCGTAATCGATCTCACCATCCCAGGAAACTGCATGCCAAAAAGTCGTTTTTGAGCTGTTGTAAGTGGAACAAAAATTATATCGTCTTGGTCCTGTCCCCATGTTGTCTGGCCTTTTGGAGAAAGAACTCCAATAACAATAAATGGAATCTTTTTAATCCTAACAATCTGTCCAACAGGGTCCATATTTCCAAATAAGTTTTCAACCACTGTCTTTCCAAGAATGCAAACTTTTGTTGCTCCATCAAGATCCTGCTGTGTAAATGGCCTTCCAGAGCTAAGCTGCCATTCCCGAATTAAGAGAATCTCAGGTGCTGTCCCATGAACAATAGTTGACCAATTTTGATTACCAAAAACAACCTGAGCAACCCCTGTAACAGTTGGTGAAACATAACGAACACCTCTAACCTCTGAAGCAATTGCCTTTGCATCATCAACAGTTAGGGTAGGTACTGTTCCCGCTCCAAATCTAATTCCACCACTTGTAGAACTCCCTGACATAACAATAAGAATATTTGCGCCCATACTTGAAATCTGTTCTTCAATCCTTGCTTTTGCTCCCGAACCAACAGCAATCATCGCAATTACTGCACCTACACCGATTATGATACCAAGCATAGTAAGCCCTGAACGCATCTTATTTACTAACAAAGATCTTAATGCAATACGAATACTTGCAAAAAATGTAGTCATCTCTGACCTCTTAGAGTATCTTCTACAAGCTTCCCGTCCCTAAAAAGGATCTTTCGACTTGCGAAAGATGCAATATCTGGTTCATGAGTAATCATGATAATTGTGATTCCCATCTGTTGATTTAAATATCTAAAAATATTTATAATTTCCAAACTTGTTTTTGAATCAAGATTCCCTGTTGGTTCATCAGCTAAAATTATCGATGGCCGATTGACCAGTGCACGAGCAATTGCAACTCGTTGCTGCTCTCCTCCAGAAAGTTGGCTCGGATAACGATCTTCTTTACCCCCTAATCCTACAGAAAGGAGAGCTTCTTTGGCTATTTCTCTTCTTTTCGAAGAAGTTACCCTTGCATAGATTAGAGGAAGCTCAACATTCTCAATGGCAGAAGTCCTTGCAAGAAGATTGAATCCCTGAAAAACAAAACCAATCTTTTTATTTCTAATCTCTGCTAATTCATCTCCTGAAAGATTCTCTCCATCTATACCTTCCAAAATATATTTTCCACTTGTTGGACGATCCAGAAATCCAAGGATATTCATAAATGTTGATTTACCTGAACCAGATGCTCCCATAATGGCGACAAATTCACCCTTTTCTACCTCTAATGAAACACCTCTTAAAGCAGGAATTTCTACCTCTCCAACACGATAGATTTTTATTAGCTCTTTAACCTGAATAATAGGTTCCATTTTTTATTTACCCATTCCTCTTACAAAAGGTGGTGGAGATTGAGTTTGTTGAGTTCGAGCTTTTTTATCAGAAGTCTCCTCTACTATTACTTCCATTCCTTCTTTAAGATCTCCTGAAATAACTTCACTAAAATTTCCATCCGTTATGCCGAGTATTATTTTCACAGGAACAGGCTTTCCATCCTGCGAAAGAACCCAGATTAACCTTGATCCTGGTTGTTCTTTCCCAAAAGATTTAGCCCCTTGTGAGTATTTCTGTTTATCAACCGAACCGAATGCCCATTGTTTAGTTGTTGCTTCTTTCTTTACACTTGATGGCCTAAATCTAAGAGCTGCGTTAGGAATTTTTAATATTCCATCTTTATGAGCCACTAAAATAGAAACATTTGCAGTCATACCAGGTTTTAATTTAAGATCACGATTATCTACCTGGATTACAACATCGTATGTAACCACATTCTGCACCGTAATCGGTGCATTACGAATATCTGATACCCTTCCCTTAAAAACTACCTCAGGATATGCATCCACTGTGAAGGTAGCCTCTTGGCCTATAGCAATGCGACCGATATCTGCCTCACTTACATTTGTATCTACTTGCATCTGTGTGAGATCTTTTGCAATAGTGAAAAGTGTTGGGGCCTGAAGGCTTGCTGCCACTGTTTGCCCTACATCCACATTTCTTGAGATTACAATTCCATTCACAGGCGAACGAATAGTGGTATATTTGAGGTTGGTCTCATAAATCCTTAATGACGCTTTTGCCTGCTCAACCTGTGCCTTAGCAGACTCTAACTGAGATTTAGCTGCCTCAAGTTGGGCAAGGGCTATCTCTCTTTGTGCTACTGCAGAATCGTAATTTGCCCGGGAAGTATCGAGCGTTGCCTGAGCAATGACTCCTTTTTCCATCAATTCAATATTTCGATCCAGTGTCCTCTTTGTATCTGCCACAGCTATTTCAGCTTTTTTAAGATTTGCCTCTGCGTTAAATAAATTTGCTCTTGCACTTGATAGCATGGCCTGGGCATTTAATAAATTTGCCCTTCCCTGTTCAACCTGTGCCTCGAAAATTGCTGGATCAATTTGTGCAATCACTTGCCCTGCTTTCACACGTGAATTAAAATCTGCATAAAGAGCTTTTATAGTCCCTGAAACCTGAGTACCAACTAACACAGTTATCACAGGATTGATTGTTCCAGTAGCTGTAACCAGAGACCTTATTTCTCCTCTCTCTACTTTTACTGTTCTATAACGCTGGACAGAATCCCTTTCAGAGCTCTTTTTGTAAAAAAACAATCCTCCAATAATTATTAAAAAAATTATAACGACCCAAAGATATTTTTTTCTCTTCACCATCTTATTATCCCCTTCTCTTTTTCCTATATCTTAAACGAATTGGAACTCCTTCAAAACCATAATTCTCACGAATCTTATTGATCAGGAAGCGTTCGTAAGATAAATGAATTCCCTCAGGAATATTAGAATATATGACAAATGTTGGAGGAGCACTTGAAACCTGAGTGATGTAATTCAACTTTACTATCCTATTCTTGTATAGTGGAGGGGGATGAGTTTCCACCCATTCTTGAAATGTTTTGTTTAATTGAGAAGTTGATATCCTCTTTCTTGATTCATCAACTACACGATCTACTAAGTCAAGTATCTTATTAACTCTTTGACCTGTGAGGGCTGAAATAAAGAGAATCGGTGCATAGGAAAGATATTTGAGACGATTATAAACCACACTCTCATATTCATCCATGCTGTGAGAACTTTTCTCGATAAGATCCCACTTATTCATCAGAATTATACATCCCTTACCCTTCTCGTGTATCAAGCCTCCAAGATGACAATCCTGATCGGTGACACCTTCTTTAGAATCAATCATCAGAAGGGCTATATCAGATCGATCTATGGTTTTGAGGGCTTCAATAATACTATATTTTTCAAGTCGAAGGCTAATTCGGCTCTTCCTTCTTATACCTGCTGTATCAATCAACACATATTTTTTCCCATCTCTTTCAAAAGGAGTATCAATGGCATCGCGTGTTGTCCCAGGTATTTCATCCACTAAAAGCCTTCTATATCCAAGGATTCTATTGATTAGAGAAGATTTACCCACATTTGGTCTACCTATAACAGCAATCCTTGCAAACTCAGTGTTTTCTTCCTCTTCCGGATATTTTGGAAGGACTTTTATAACTTCATCCATCAACCCACTTATTCCAAGTCCATGTTCAGCTGATATTGGAAATATAGGATCAACACCAAGTCCATAAAATTCAAATACTCTTTCCTCTTGCTTCTGTGTATCTATTTTATTGACGATATAGAATACAGGTTTATTCAGTTTTCTCAAAATATTTGTAATTTCTATATCTGATGGGGTAAGTCCCTCTTTTCCATCCATCACAAATAAAATGATATCAGCTTCATCTATTGCTAATTGACATTGCTCACGCATCTGAATAAAGATGCGATCCTTCGAAACAGGTTCAAATCCTCCTGTATCAATTAATGTAAAAATATTTCCGTCCCGCTTTACTTCTGCATAATTTCGATCTCGGGTCACACCTGGCTCATTTTCAACGATTGCTTTTCTCCTACCTATAATTCTGTTAAATAAAGTTGATTTTCCAACATTTGGTCTTCCTACAATCGCAATTACAGGTTTCATCGTTTTGTTTCTATGCCCCCTAAAAATTATTATAATAGAGAGATTCAAATCAATTCAATGGAATGAAAGATAAAAATATTGAGAATAGTAACTATTTAGGATATTTAATCCTCTTTTCATTTTTATATAATTATGATAAATTTTAATTAATTAGCTTAGAGTTAGAAGGAAGATGAAAAAATTTATCCTCCTTCTTATTTCATTGCTCATTATATGGTGCCTCAATAAAGGGGTTGGATTATCACAGGATAACCCAAAAGAGGAAAAAAAACCCCTAATTCATTTTGGTCAAATAAGCTTTAAACTCAAGGATGTTGAATCAAATTCAGTAAATATAAAACTCCTTGAAATCTATATTGAAATCCTGAATCTTAGTCGAAAGGTTACAGCCTCACCAAACTCAATCAAACTGGTTTTGATGCCAAAAGATATCAAATTTTTAGATCCTCCACCAAAGATTGAATGGCAAATAGAGAGAGAAGAGAAAATTTTGGATTTCCCCCTTCCTCCATCAATGGGCCGAATAGTGGTTTTTGGTTTTTCTCTACCTCCACACAAAATTGAGTCAATTACATTTGAAATACAGATTAATCCCCCAGAAGGAGATAAAAAATTGATAAGGTGGGAAGAAAAGTAAGTCCTTATTCTTTAAAAAAATTTAAAACCTCCGATATATCTCTCATTATA
>Ga0315298_1000208_pt1 | contig 118604 bp, 113 predicted proteins | sample WHS_1_MG_FD_203077 | JGI IMG/M metagenome (GOLD analysis project Ga0315298, IMG submission 203077) | Extremophilic microbial mat communities from Washburn Hot Springs, YNP, Wyoming, USA - WHS_1_MG | ecosystem: Environmental > Aquatic > Thermal springs > Hot (42-90C) | place: USA: Wyoming...
AACATTTTCAACAGGGTTGCCGGACAGTAGGGCACCGAGCCGTACTCGGCGCCGCCCTTGTACTGGTCGACGAGGCCCGCGGTCAGACTATCCCAATCGATCAGCTCGGCCAGCTGCCGCAGGAAGTGGTTCTTGGGTACCACCTGCTCATAGACATAGTCACCCCAGAAAGAACCCTTGCCGGTCTCCCTAAAACGCGCCGTCATTTCTGCCTCCCACGTCTTTATCCGCTCGCACCGTCCAAGCGTAAGTATGATAGCGTGCCTCCTACCTCTTGTTCAACACTCTCCCTCACGAGAGTGTTGAATAGCAGGACAGCCCTACAACATGTAGTGCCTGATAGCTTTGTTGCCCTACCACTGCTTGTGGTGGCGCCGCGTTATTCAACACTCTCGGATGGCGCCGTTGACCTGCCGCTGGCCATATGATATTCTCTACAAGCTGAATGAGAATCTGCATGCTGACGTCGTCCTATCCGCGGCATCCAGACGACGGTGCCGGCAGTTTCGTGCGCTCTCTAGCAAAGCATATTGCGGCGCGAGGTCATTTGGTCCGGGTCCTGGCGCCCCATGATGGTGGACGACCCTGTCCACCAGAGGACGAGCGGGTTCAGGTCACGTTTTTCCGCTACGCGCCTGCGGCCAGGCTGCGGGTAGTCGGTTACGGCCGGTCGCTGCAAGAGGACGTGCGATTGCGGCCCGCAGTCTATCCCTCGCTCTGCGGATACCTTGTGGCAGGGCTAATTACGGCGGTAAGAGCGGTCCTATCGAGCCATTGTGACTTGCTTCATGCTCATTGGGTAGTGCCTAGCGGCTTCTTGGGTGCGATCGCCGCTCGATCGCTCAGAGTGCCTCTGGTGGTAAGTCTGCACGGATCGGACATGTACCTGGCGAGCAAACGGCAGCAGGTCGGACATGCTGCTCGCTTTGCCTTCAGCGCTGCTGCTGCCGTCACGGCCTGTAGCGAGGACTTGCGAGAGCGAGCCGCCATAGCCGGTGCCGGACAAAAGGCGACGCTGATTCCCTATGGGGTTGATCCGGATCTTTTTGCTATTGCACCAGAGACCGTTAAGGACATTCGTCGAAGCCTAGGGATCGGCGATCAGGAGTTGGTGGTGGTGGCGGTAGGACGGCTAGTGCGGAAGAAAGGGTTCGACTACCTCTTGCGTGCTTGGCCGACCATCAGTCAGCGCGCGGCAATGCCAGTGAGGTTGGTCATCGGCGGCGATGGTGATCTCAGGGACGAATTGGAAGGCTTGGCTCGGCGTGCCGGAACCATCCGCGAAGTGCGCTTCGCCGGGGCCCTGCCCTGGAGCGAAGTCGCAGCGTGGCTGGCTACCAGCGATGTTGTCGTTGTGCCTTCGATTAGAGACGATTGGGGCAATGTCGACGGGCTACCGAACGTGCTTCTGGAGGCTATGGCTGCGGCACGGCCGGTGGTTGCCACTCAGGTGGGAGGAATCCCGTCCGTGATCTCCCATGGCCACAACGGGTTGCTAGTGCCCGAGCGATCTAGCGAAGCCCTGGCCAAAGCGATCCTAGAATTATTAGACGCGCCTGCGCAGAGACAGTCGCTAGGCATGGCTGCGCGCGAAACGGTGGAACGCGGCTACAGCTGGGCGGCTGTGGCCGAGCAGTTTTGCCGGCTGTATTCGACCGTGATAGGAAGCTTGAAGTGAGCGATACGCCGTCATCGAGCAAGCTGAAAGATGCGGTCTCGCGGCGCATGAAGGCACGGAAGGTCCTTGCCATACTGTCAGAGTACCGTTCTCAATGGTCGCACGTTGGCTGCCTAGAGCTTGGTTGCGCCAGCGGACTAATGTCTGAAGAGTTCGCCAAGCAGTTCGGGCGCGTCGTTGGTTTGGACGTCAACGCGGAAGCTATCGCTGCCACAAGGTCGCGTCCTGTCCCCGCCAATGTCTCGTACTTGCTTGGGGATGCTACGAGACTGCCATTCGACGACGAGTCATTCGACCTAGTGGTTTGCGCTCAGGTGTATGAACACGTCGGGGATAGCTTGAGCCTAATGCGGGAGATCTATCGCGTGCTTAGGAACAGGGGCGTGTGTTTTTTCAGCGGACCGAACCGACTGTGGCCGATCGAGGATCACTACGGGCTGCCCTTTCTGCATTGGCTGCCGAGGGCCGCTGCAGGCTGGCTGCTACGTTTGACCGGACGGGGCCGGTTCTATGCCGAGTCTCCGCAGACGAGCCGCGTCTTACGCCGACAGATGGTGGGCTTCGACATCCTCGATTTCTCCGCACGCCTCCTTTCGGAGCCTGACCGCTACCTTGGGTCCGGCCTGGGACCGATCAAGCGCCTGCCCGGGGCAGTTGCCGAGGTACTGGCGCCTTTTGTTCCCAATTTCAACTGGGTGCTGGAAAAGCATGTGGGCACAAAGACCTGATCAACTTGCCCCTCGCATCGGTGAGGACGAGGTTCCTGCGTCAGTCTATGATGAGCGGTACTTCCTCGAAGAGTGCGAGGGAAGCGGCCTCTACCTCGCGTCTGCTGGCCGGGATTTGCCGCGGCGCTTACGGGTGGCGATGGATCTGGCTGCCGTGCGGCAGGGGGAGATAGTAGCGGACCTCGGCTGTGGAAGGGGTGAGGTAGCTGCGGCATGCGCCGTAGCCGGCGCACGGGTTTGGGCGGTAGACTATTCGCCGGCTGCACTATCGATCGCCAGGAGAACAATGAAAGCACTAGTGCCTTCGCAGCACGCGCTTGTGAATCTTCTTTCCAGCAAGGTCAGCAACCTACCGTTTCGAGATCAATCGATAAACGTGGTCCTGATGCTGGACATCGTCGAGCACTTGCGCCCGCGAGAGCTAGCCATGACGCTGGCAGAGGTGCACCGGGTGTTACAGCCGGGCGGTCGTCTAGTTGTGCACACCATGCCGAACCGGTGGTACTATACCTATGGCTATCCCCTCTTCCGGTTCTGTCAGCGGCTCCGGGGGCACAGCTTGCCGGCGAACCCCCGCGATCGCTGGGAATACGCAGGGCGGGTCCACGTGAATGAGCAGGACGTACGGAGCCTACGGTCGTCCTTGCGGGCAGCCGGTTTCCAGTCGCGAGTTTGGGTGACCTCGGTGACTGGCTCTCCTCAGGAAGGGCCGCTATTCGGCCTGCTGCGTCGGGCTCTTGCATTCGCCTATCCTCTGAACTTGGTGTTCTGCAACGACCTGTTTGCTGTGGCTAGGAAACCTCTGGATGCAAAGGGTTAAGGGTTAGAGTCACATCTTGCGAGTAGTCTTAGATGCATTGGGGATCAACGCGCCGGGTGGCGGCCGCTCTGCTACTCTGAATTTGGTGGAGGGTTTGCTTGCGCTGGATACCGGCGATCAATACGCCATGCTGGTTTCTGAGTACGAGAACCTTGCTGGCGACCACGGCCAGCTACGCCAGATTCGGGTGCGGCCCGCCGGTCGGCTGATAGATCGCCTTCGTCTGCAGTGGATTTTGCCTCGCGTGGTGAGAGAGGTACGGGCCGACCTAGTGCACTACACGAAAAACCTCTGCACCTTCTTCTCGCCATGCCCGTCTGTTGCCACGGTATACGACCTCACTATTCTTGCCTATCCAGAACTCTTCCCTCTGGTCGACGTGCTCTACTGGCGTTCGATACAGCGTCGGTCTCTCGCATCGGTGGACCACGTGATCGCCATATCTCAGGCTACGGCAGCCGACATCTGCCGGCATTACAAGCTGCGGTCCGACAAGGTCAGCGTGATTTACCCGGGGTATGATCCGGTCTATGATAGTTCTCCCAGCGCTGGGGCTGACGAAGTGAGGCGCAAATTTGGAATCCTCGGCGACTACTTGCTGCACGTCGGGAGCATCTCACGCAAGAAGAACCTGGTTACTCTGGTCAAGGCCTTCGCCCTGCTCAGGGAAGAGCTAGGATTCGGAGGGCAGTTGGTCTTGGTCGGTCGAGAGTACAACAAGGCAAAGGAGCATAGCCTCTCCGAGGCGATCCGCCAACTGGGCTTGGCCGGGGCGGTCATTCGGACCGGTTCGGTAGAGCAACTGGATCTGCGAAACCTCTACGCGCACGCCAGAGTGTGCGTCTTTCCCTCTCTCCACGAAGGCTTTGGTCTCGTGCCGCTAGAGGCGATGGCTAGCGGCGTGCCAGTGGTGGTTTCTGGCTCCTCGGCCGTTCGGGAAGTGGTTGGCGACGCGGGCATCTTAATCGACAGCGTGGATGACTGTCATGAGTTGGCATTTGCTATTAGCCATGCTCTCCATGATAAGGTTCGGGCGCAGTTGATTAGCGCTGGGCTGGAGCGGGCGCGGCGCTTCTCCCGAGAAGCGTGTGCCGCGGCCACATGGCAATTATACCAGCGCGTGGCGGGGTCAAGCAGTGGTAATTCGCGGAACTAGCCTAAAGTACTATTGACAGGCAACGAGCGCTCGTGATAGACTGCGGCAAGCAGGCTGGGGAAGCGGAGTTCGTAAGGAGGGTAGCCAATGGGACGCAAATCACTATCCGCGCTGTTTTCCGCAGTGCTAATCATGACATTGATAGCAGGGTTCAACCGGCCGTCAATGGCGTACGCAGCGAACGAGTCCTTGGTTTCAGGCATCACGGTGCAAAACCTGAGCACCACCAGTGCGGCCACCGTCATCATCGAGTTCTACGACGCGAGCGGCAACTTGGTCAAGAGTTATTCTGGCTTCACAATACCGGCGAATTCACAAAGGACGTGGTACGTGCCTTCAGCATTCCCGGACCTGCCAAGTCCATTCGTGGGCTCTGCGGTGGTGTCATCTGATCAACCAGTGGCCGCCATCGTCAACACTCAAGCACCGTATCCGGGATCGGGCACGAGTCCCAGCGATCCGTTTAGAGTTGATACATACAGCGGCGTCAACCCCTACTCTACTGGCACCAAGGCCTATCTGACCCAAGTCATGAAGGAGTATTACGGCTGGAACTCGCACTTTGCTGTGCAAAATGCTACGACCAGCAACGCCTCGGCGTCGGTGACCGTCGACTTCATTGACGAGAACACGGGGCAGGCGGTTGCTGCAGCACATCAGGTTGTGAGCATTGCTGCCAATGCTAGTCACCTCTTCACCCAGAAAGACAATGCCAACCTGCCCAACGGGTTCTCAGGAGGAGTGGTAATCAGTTCCGATCAACCTGTGGCGGTGACGGCCAGTTTCTTCAACGCCGACACGAGCGACTCGACCTCGCAGTTCCACAGTTACAACGGATTTACCTCGGGATCAACCAAGGTCTACGTTCCTCGCCTGGTTCGCAAGTACTACGGCTACAATAGCGGCCTGCGGGTGCAGAATGTCGATGCGAGTGGCACGGCAAACGTAACCATCACCTATAACTTCAAGGGCACGCTTGTCACCAAGAACATGACGCTCACTCCCGGACAGGCCAAGGGCGTTTACCTCGGCGATGATAACGCGAACACTTCGGGGATCCCGGAAGGAAACGTCAATGGCGTCGGCTCAGCGGTCATCGCCTCCAACGTGCCAATCGTGGCGACAGCCAACGAGGACAACCGGTCCATGGGCAGAGGCACGACCTACAACGCATTCTTGGATGGTCAACAGACCAAGAACATCTTCTTCCCTCAAGTCACCGCCAAGTACTACAGCTACTGCAGTGGCATCCAGGTGCAAAACGTGACTGATCAGCTAGCGACCGGCACCGCCACCTTTACAATGGCAGGCAGAGCTCCGGTTACGGTAAACATTTCCATCCAGCCAAACTCTTCCTGGCAGATATTTGCTCCAGATGCGCTCGGTGGCGCGGGGGACTTTAACGGCGCTGTCTCGGTCACGCTCAACCAGAACGCCGTCGGAATTGCGAATATGTCGGTGCGCAACGATGTCGATCCGCGTACGGTGGTCTACGGGGACACCTTTACTGCCTACAATGGCTTGAACCAGTAACCAGCACGCCTGTACATACAGCGCAAATCCGTGCACATGCTTGATCGCTTGCGACGACGAGGGGAGTTGATCATCCTCGTCGTCGCAGTTTGAGCAAGATACATCGGCCGTTGGGCTTTGGTTAAGGCTGCTGCAATCCCTTTGCGATGCCAAGCATCAGATGGAGTCCGACCGAAGGATGCTAGGCGAGCCATCCTGTTGTGTGCCATTCGCCCTTAGGTTTGCAAATCTCCTAGCACTTGCGATACTATGTTCCCATATTCAAGGATGAGTCGCTGATTGCCACCTTGTCTTGAGGAGCGGCGCCAAGAACGACGCCGCAGGTACAATAGCCACGATGTATCTCATCATTCAAATCCCCTGCTATAACGAAGAAAGCACGCTGCCGCTCGTACTGGCGAGCATTCCGCGGGAGATCCCCGGGATCGACCGGGTGGAGGTGCTGGTCGTCGACGACGGCTCGACTGATCGCACTGTCAGGATCGCCCGAGAGCTTGGCGTGGACCACATCGTCTGCCACACGCGCAATCGTGGGTTGGCGACCGCCTTCCAGTCGGGCATCGACGCCTGCTTGCGCCTCGGGGCCGACATCATCGTCAGCACCGACGGCGACAATCAATATCCACAGGCCGATATCCCCCGGCTCGTGGAGCCGATCCTCAACGGCACGGCGGATATGGTAGTCGCCGACCGGCAGACTACCTCCATCAGCGAGTTCTCGCGGACTAAGAAGGTGTTGCAATCAGTCGGCAGTTGGACTGTGGCTCGCCTATCCGGTCTGGACATCCGCGATGCACCGAGTGGATTTCGCGCCTACTCGCGCGAAGCGGCGATGAGGCTGAACGTCGTCTCGGAGTACACCTACACTCTGGAAACGCTCATCCAGGCGGGCGCTAAGCGCTTGCGTGTCGAGTACGTGCCGGTCACCACCAACCCGCGACTGCGCGAGTCGCGGCTGATTAAGAACCTCTGGACGTATGTCAAGCATTCGGCCGCGACGATGGTGCGTGTCTACGCCATGTATCAACCGCTGAAGGTATTCTCATACATTGGCGCGATTCTCTGTCTTTTGGGCAGCGTGGTCGTCTTTCGTTTCCTGTTCTTTTTCTTTACTGGCTCTGGGTCCGGCCATGTGCAGTCCGTGGTCCTTGCCGGCGTACTGCTGATCGTCGGGTTCCAGGTGATCCTGATCGGTCTCGTCGCCGACCTCATTGGCGCCAACCGGCGCTTACTCGAGGAAGCGCTCTACCGGTTGAAGCGGCTCGAACTTGGGAATGGACGAGCTGTGGCGAGGGGACACCAAGTTGACGACGAGAGTAAAGAGTTGGCCCAGACCACGTCGGAGGAGTCCGGCGGAACGCGACTGTCCTGTGACTGATGTGTCCGCCCGGCAGTCCTTTACTTGCCAATTATCCGCGGCTAGTCTATAATACTTCCGACGGGGCGTAGCGCAGTTTGGTTAGCGCGCAGCGTTCGGGACGCTGAGGTCGATGGTTCGAATCCATTCGCCCCGACCAAGGTCCTCGCTCAAGCTCTCGAATTCTCCGTTTTTCTCCCTTTTTTATTCCGAAAGTAGACGCATAGCGCAAGCCCGCCGACTGCAGCTTTTCCCTCTTGGGCTAGTAAGAAGGAAAGGATGCACTGGCGCGCAGCAGAGGCTGCTAGATGACCTGTGAACGATGGCATCGGTCAACCTAGCCGCTATGCCATCGCCTGTGGCAGCCGTGAACGCGGCTGCACTGCACACAGGCAGAAACCCAAGCCATGGACTCCATAGGAAAGCATCCTGGCTATTGGCCAGTGGTTGGAGGCTGAAGGGGAGGCAGGCTTACACACCCGCATGTTCAAGCTGGTTAGACCTTTCCAGGCACGAATTATGCGTTACTGATCGGATCCCTATCCCAAAGGAGGAATACGATGATGATGCGCCATAAGGCACGCGAGGCCTTCTTGCGCAAGCTCGCGCCCATTCTGGGAATTGACGAGGAGAAGCTCGCTCACGCTTTCAAGGATGCCGCCAAGGCGACAGCCGAGGAAGCTTATCAGTCTGGCTATCTCACGAAGGCCCAGTTCGAGCACATTACGGCCCACATCGCAGACGGTAAGCTTGATATTTTCGGCCACCGGTGGAATCACATGGCTCGGATGCACCGCGGAGTCGTCCCCATCTTCGAGTCGGTGGCGAACCGACTGGGCATCCCGACCAACGAACTCGTAGATCGGCTCGCCTCGGGTGAGCGGCTGGACGAGATCGCGCGCCAGAAGCACGTCTCTCTCGACTTGCTGAAAGAGAGCGTTGTTGGGGCGCTAAAGCCAGAGATGGATCGGCTGGTCAACGAAGGAAGGATCACGCCGAAGCTTTCGGAAGCGATCTTGCATAGCATCGAAGAGAGCGAGACCGAGGCCAAGGCGGCGTAAGGCCCGTCCGCAAGAGCGTGGTGGCGCTGACAGGATCAGCGCTGCCTGCGTGGGCCAAACAAGCTCCACACGGGGCCGCCTACCGTTCGAGTAACGCAGTCGAAGGGTGGGCGGCCCCAAGGCATCGCGCAACGATGAAGTCACTATGCCATAGGGACTCTTCTTGCACTGACGTGCGGACCATCAACGTCCAGCGGTGGCCAAAAGGGCTCATGCGGGCGAGACTCTTCTTGCACTGACGAGCGTACCCCCTCCATACACATGTCACACATGTCACACGTGTCACAAACGTCACAACCCACCCTTGCCCTTCCGAAAACGAAGCGGACTGGAACGTACCACCGGCCCAGGTGATTCGGCGCAGACTATACCCCCATTCCTCGCTGTGCACACACGCCACACTATGTACAAACGGCAAGAGCAGCACAGGACCCACGTAGAGCTTCCCACAATGGGCCGGCCGGACCGGGGGCGGTGACGAATAGACAGCTAGCAACTCTTCTCTCTCCGGCGAACAGTGCCCGCTTGGCGGTCTGCCTTGACGGCGGCAAGCTGATTGTGCCTGGACCGAAGTCTCAGGCGGCCTTGGCGGAACGGATGCTCTCGCACAAGGCCGATGTGGCTGCCTTTCTCACCGGACAGCACAACGATGGCGGTTACCATCGCTTTCGTTGACGGCTTGCCAATCGGGTGTTATATTGATTCTATGTGAGGTGGTGTTGCGAGCATTCCAGTGAGGTGGCGATATGACAACCGCCCAGCAAAGGCGCCAGTCTCGGGAGATCGTCCGTGGTCCGGGCCGGGTGCCGATCCAGCTCAAAGTCAACGGCGTCCTGCACTTTCTCGAGGTAGAGCCACGGCGCACCCTTCTCGACGCCCTTCGGGTGGACCTCCATCTGACTGGGACGAAGAAGGGTTGTAACATGGGCGAGTGCGGAGCCTGCACGGTGGTTCTCGACGGCGAGGCCGTCTACTCTTGCCTGATCCTCGCCGTGGAATGCGAGGGGCGGGAGATCCTCACCATCGAGGGCCTCTCTGATGGCGCAGAACTCGACCCCATCCAGCAAGCCTTCGTGGAGCACGATGCATTCCAGTGCGGATTCTGCACGCCAGGGCAGGTCATGTCCGTCCGAGCGCTCCTTGAGCACAATCCGAACCCCACCCCGGAGCAGATCCGGCTGGCCGTTTCTGGCAATCTCTGCCGCTGCGGTGCGTATCCCCGGATCTTCGAAGCCGTCGAGGCCGCCGCAAAGGCCTGTGCCGAGCGACGACCTGCGAGTAAAGCCGGGAGGTAGACGATGGCCAGACTGGTGAAGACCAAGATAGAGGTGGAGGGTGGGATCTACGAAAGACTTTCCGTCGTGGAGGGGGACGAGCCTCGGCCGTGGCCGCGAGACGCCGCCCTAAGAGTTGTCGGCAAGGGTGAGCCTCGGGTCGATGGACCAGAGCGGGTGAGCGGCCGGGCTGTCTATACCTTCGACGTGCAACTGCCGGGAATGCTCTATGCCCGGGTTCTACGCTCTCCCTGCCCACATGCCCGAATCAAGCGTCTCGACACCAGAAGAGCCGCGGCGTTTCCGGGCGTCCGCGCCGTGATCTCTTATCGGAACACGCCGCGCATCTCATGGCCAGGCGGCCCACCGGTCTTCGACCGCGTGCTGCGCTTCGTGGGGGACGATGTAGCGGCCATCGCCGCCGACGACGAGTATATTGCCGAAGACGCCCTCCGGCTCGTCGATGTGGAGTACGAAGTGCTCCCCTTCGTCGTCGACGCGGAAGAGGCCCTGCGGCCTGGGGCGCCCCGCGTTCACCCGGGTGGCAACCTCGTCGGGGGCAAGCCACAGGTCTACCATCGTGGCGATGTGCAACAGGGTTTCGCCCAGGCCGATGTGATTGTCGAGGAGATCTTCCGCACTCAATCGCAACTGCACAACTGTCTGGAGACCCACGGAGCGGTTGCAGCCTGGGATGGAAACCATCTCACCGTTTGGGAGTCGACGCAGCACGTCTACGGTGTCCGTGAACAGTTGGCCTACGCCTTCGACCTGCCGCTGAACAATGTCCGGGCGATCTGCCAGTATATGGGTGGCGGTTTTGGGAGCAAGCAGTACACGGGAAAGTGGTCGATCCAAGCGGCGCTCCTCGCCCGTCAGACGGGCCGCCCTGTCCATCTGATGCTCAACAGGCACGAGGAGAACCTCGCCGCCGGGAACCGCCAGCCGACAATCCAGCACCTGAAGGTCGGCGCCAAACGGGACGGCACGCTAACAGCCATCGAGCTGACCGTGACGGCGACTATCGGCGCCTACGGCGCTGGGGCTTTCGCCATCGACGGTCCGGCCCAGATTATGTATACGTGCCCCAACGTCCGGACCGAGGTTCGCTCAGTCTTTACGAATACCGGACCGGCAAGGTCTTTTCGCGGGCCGGGCTACGTCGAGGGCGCCTTCGCGCTTGAGTCGCTGATTGACGAACTGGCCGCACGTCTAGGAATTGACCCGCTCGAGTTTCGGCTGAAGAACTATGCGACGAAGAATCAAACGAACGGTCAATCCTACTCCGCTATCCACCTCGACGATTGCTGTCGGAAAGGTGCCGAGATGATCGACTGGCAGACGAGCCCCGGGGTTAGCAAGGTAGAGGGGACGAAGCGCCGAGCGATCGGGATGGCCAGCCAGACCTGGGGTGGGGGTGGCGGCCCGCCGGCTTATGCGTGGGTGATGCTCAATCCAGATGGCACGGCTGCGGTGATCGTCGGCAGTCAGGACATCGGCACCGGGACGAAGACCGTTTTCGCCCAGATCGCCGCGGAAGAGCTGGGCATGCCTCTGGAGCGGGTGACGGTCCGTCTCGGCGACTCGGCGACCGGGCCCTATGCTCCAGTAAGCTGGGGAAGCATGACCGTCTCCTCTGTCGGGCCGGCCATTCGCCAGGCCGCGGCCGACGCACGGCAGCAGTTGTGTGAGATTGCCGCGGGGTTACTGGACGTGCCGGCCGACCAGGTCGCGATCCGGGACGGCAGCGTCTACCTCCGGAACGAATCGCAGCCGCTACTGAAGGTTTCCGACATCATCGGCCGGATCGACCAGTTCACCGTCCTCGGCAAGGGCGCGCGGGGTCCGAACCCGGGAGACGTGCAACTGCGCACGTTTGGCGCCCAGTTTGCCGAGGTCGAGGTCGACACCCTCACCGGCGACGTGAGGGTGCTGCGAGTGGTTACGGTCCACGACATCGGACGGGTAATGAATCCGCTTGGCGCCGGGGGCCAGTGCGAAGGAGCGGTGATCCAGGGGATCGGCTACGCCCTGACCGAGACGCGCGTCGTCGACCAGACGACAGGAATCGTCCTCAACGCAAACCTTGAGGACTACTTGGTACCGACTGCTTTGGATGTTCCGGCGATCGATCACGCCTTTGTCGGACCGCCGGACGAACGGGCAAACAACCTCGGCGCGAAAGGGCTCGGCGAACCTTCGCTGATCCCCACCGCCCCGGCCATTGCCAACGCTATCGCCAGAGCGATCGGCGTGCGCTTCCGGTCGCTCCCAATCACTCGGGACAAGATCCTCGAAGCGATCCGCGTCACTGGAGGCTCGCAGGAGACTGGACCATGAAGCGCTTCGAGCATGTAGACGCCACGTCCACCACCGGCGCTATCCGCCTCCTCGGTGCGGATGGTCACGCCCGGCCCATTGCCGGAGGAACAGACTTGCTGACCGAGCTGAAGCTAGGGATCATCAGCCCAGACCGGTTGGTGAACCTCAAGACTATCCCGGGTCTGGGCGAAATTCACTTTGACAAGGTCAGGGGCTTGCAGCTCGGGGCAATGGCTACCCTCGACTCTATCGCCGCGCACGACGTCGTACGGGAACGTTACCCTGTGCTCTGGCAAGCAATCCTATCCGCTGCTTCGCCGCAGCTCCGCAACGTAGGGACTATCGGCGGCAACCTTTGCCAAGACTCACGCTGCTGGTACTACCGAGGGCCATTCTATTGCTGGCTGAAAGGCGGGGAAATCTGCTATGCTAGAGACGGCGAGAATGCCCACCACGCGATCTTCGGCGGCGGACTGTGTTACATGGTTCACCCTTCCGACCTTGCACCGGCGCTGATCGCCCTCGGGGCGTCGGTCCGGATCACAGGGCCAAACGGTGGGCGGGTCGTGCCGGTCGAGCAGTTCTTCCAGCGGCCGCGCGAGGGTGCCCGCGGCTTGACGATCCTCGGCCAGGCTGAGATCATTACGGAGGTCAGGATTCCGGCGTCGGCGTTGGGGAGCCAGGGGACCTATCTGAAGGCGATGGACCGGCGGGCCTGGGCGTTTGCCCTGGCGAGCGTTGCCGTGCAGCTGACTATGGACGGCGACACCGTCCAAGACGTGCGGCTCGTGCTTGGCGGCGTGGCGCCGACGCCCTGGCGGGTGCCCGTGGCCGAAGATGCTCTGCGCGGCCAACCACTCGACAATGCTGCTATCGACCGCGTGGCCGAGGCTGCCGCGGCCGGAGCACAGCCATTGGGCCACAACTACTACAAGGTTCCGCTTGTCAAGGGAATTGTCCGGCAGGCCTTAACGGCATTGAGAGCACATTCGGCAACGTAGCGCGGGGGCTTGTCCCCCACCCGGCGGCCAGGGAGCCTACTCCTGCATAGGTTGTCGGCTTCGTAGCATCCGGCCTTTGTGCCGGACGTTGCCGTCCTTCAGAAAAGGACGGCATCTGTGGTCGTGACAAGGGCAAGCTCCCGCACTACGGGTAGATCGGTAGAGGGTCACGTTGAGCAGCCTATACTTGTCACTCTTGCAGCTACTTCGTTCCGGCGAATCTGTGGCCGTGGTGACGGTTGTGGGTACGCATGGCTCGACGCCGCGAGAGGTCGGCGCCAAGATGGTAGTACGTACCTCGGGGACGATCCTCGGCACGATCGGCGGCGGCCTCGGCGAGGTCCAAGTGTGCCGCACGGCGCTCAGTGTGATCGAGACAGGGCTGCCGGCGCTGGAGCTTGTCGATCTTAGCGAAGAGTCAGGCAGCCATGCTGCGGTTGCCGTCACAGACGACGAGGCACGAGGCCCGGATTCCGGCGAAAGCCGGGATCAAAGAGTCTGGCCGAATCCGAAGGCGACCAGCACCGATCATGCGGGCATCTGCGGGGGCGCGATGGAGGTCCTGGTAGAGCGGTGGCGCCCAGCCGGCGCGGCAGCGGTTGGGGATGATCTGCTCCTCGTCGAAACGATCCACGAGCGGTACGCCCGGCGCGAGCCGGTGGTGCTGGCCACGGTAGTGGCGTCACCTCGACCATCGTGGAGGACTGGTCAGCATGTACTGCTGGGTCGGAAGGGCGTGGTGCTGGGCGGACTAGGATTCCAAGCGCTCGATGAGACACTCCTCGCGGCAGCCATTGGGACGCTGGAGAACGAGGTACCTCGCGCGTTGACTTTGCACCTACCGCCGGATGATCTGGCAGGAGAACATGTGGAAACCTTGCGCCTGCACCTCGAGGTAATTAAGCCTCCCCCTCGCCTCGTCATCTTAGGGGCGGGGCACATCGCCATTCCGCTCTCGCGGTTGGCGAAGTTGCTCGAGTTTGAAGTGACAGTGCTGGATGATCGGCCCGCCTTCGCCACCGCCGACCGGTTTCCCGAGTCCGATGTTGTGCTGGTGGCCGAGTTCCGAGAGGGGATTCGCCGGCTTGCAGTTGACCGAGACACCTACGTCGTGGTGATCACCCACGGGCACGAGCACGACGCGGAGTGTTTGCGGGAGGTGGTCGAGACCGACTGCGCCTACCTTGGGATGATCGGCAGTCGGCGGAAAGTCCGGGCGGTCTTCGAATTGCTCGGTCGGCAGGGAGTGGCCGCCGAGAAGCTCGCTCGGGTGCATGCCCCGATTGGCATCGACATCGGCGCACAGACACCGGCGGAAATCGCGGTGGCGATCGCGGCGGAGATCGTGAAGGTGAGGAGGGGTGGCCGAGCCGCGTCTATGTCCGAGGGTGAGAAACAAATTGGCTGAACCCGCGAAGTCTCAGACCGCCGCCGTCCTCCTTGCGGCTGGGGAATCCGTCAGGATGGGATCGCCGAAGCCGCTACTGCCGTGGCTCGGCACGACGCTCATCGTCTACCAGATCGAGCAATTGCTGCGTGCGGGCCTGGAAACGGTAATCGTCGTGCTGGGGCACCTGGCCGGGCCGGTGGCGGCGACGCTAGGGACCCATCCGCAAGTGGCGATTCGGGTCAACCCATTGTACCAAAGGGGGAAATCAACGTCCATCGTCGTCGGCGTGGAAGCCCTGCCGCCGGAAGCCAGTGCCATCTTGCTGCTAGCCGTGGACCAACCCCGACGGGCCGAGACTCTCCAGCGGCTGGTGTCCGCTCACCTCTCGGGGAACCACCTGATCACCGTACCGATCCACGAGGGCCGGCGCGGTCACCCGCCGGTCCTAGCCGCATCGCTGATCCCAGAGTTGCTCGGTCTCTCGGAGGAGACCCAAGGGTTGCGACGCATCATGAACACGCACCGCACCGAAATCGGCGAGATCGTCTTCGACAGCGAGGAGGTTATCTTCGACCTGAACACCAGGCAGGACTACCAACGGGCGCACGCATGCTTCATGAAGCGGGAAGTGCCTACAGCTACGTACAAATCAGGTGGTCGTAAGGATAGGGGATCTGTGAATTGGACCCCCAGTGGGTCCGCTGTGGAGGAATCCAATAGTAGACCCTGAGATCTACTTGCAACGTGTCATCACCCTCCTTGTCCGGGGCGCTCGATCGGCGCGAGCGTCATCGGCTGGCGGTGTCCTCCAGCGTTAGGCTGCGCGATGGTGACGTTACATCCCGTTCCCGAACGCTCTTCAGCAGAACGACGGTCAGCGCGATGATAGAGACGGTCAGCGTGGGGAAGACGATCAATTCGATAAGGCTCACTTGCTCGCCAGCAAAAAGGATCGCGAACGCCATTGTGGATACTGCTGTCCCCATCGTGAAGCCCTTGATCAAGGCGACTGAGGCCAAGAGGTACCCCCAGCCTGTCCGCCCCAACAGTAGAACGCCGGCCAAAATTGCTAGCGGGACGATCAGTCCGAGATCGAGGACTTGAATCACCAACGTGGTGTAGCTCTCCAGGCCAAAAGGGGGTCGATCTTCGGCGAGCGAAGGCAAGATCCGGCCCGACCATGCCAACAGGAGAAATCCACCGACCGCAAAGAGCACGGCGGCGATGCTTCGCCTTGGCAGGTTAGCTGGGAAATGGCTCGGCAGGGAGACGATATCGATGTCCATCACCGCCAGCACCAAGGCAGCCAGACTAAGTGTGAACAGGGCAACGTAGATCAGGAACAGTGGATTGTACGCCGCACCGAAGGCGTAAGACATGTAGGTGTACAGGAAGTAGGCCAGCGTACCTGCAAGCAGGAGCTTGCCCCGCAGCGAGCCGCGAGCGCGCAGGAACATCGCGCCCAGCAGCAGCGGGATACCGATGACCAGTGTCACCGCGTCCTGCGCTTGCCCCTGCGTCGCCGCCGAAGCGGTCTCGTAGCGATACAAGCCATGACCGACAATCGTGACCGTCTCGCCGCGTAGAGTCTGAAACTCGAAAGACCGACCGTCGGTCTGCCAGAACAAGCCGGTCGCAGCGGCGACCGCCGCGAGAACGGCAATGAGGATCGAAAGGACCACTCGCGTTTTCATCTTGCCCTCCTCCAAACGTTCGTTCAGGGCATTTTCGGCACCGGCAAGGTGTCGCCCCGGGGCCGTCGGATGCGGGGAGCAGCACACTGCCATACGCCATGGAGAGATGCTCGCCTCGACAGGCATGTTCTGGCGCTCCTGCCGTTCATCGATTGTATATGCCCTGTAGCCTATCGTCAAGGACCAGGGTAGATTGGAGATACTATCTGAAGTAACATCGAGCGGTGGATCGTCTGGGCGAGGAGGCTTCCCCTCTGCAGACACGCAGCGGCACGGTAGTTGCCGTGGCTACCGCAAGGAAGCTCCGTGTAGGAATGACGATTGGAGATGAGCAATGGGTTGACCGGCGTACTGGGTGGGGGCGCTCTCGGCTTGGCGGCCACATTGCGGCTGAGCCAGGCCGGGCGGAAGGTGGTCCTCTTGGAGAGGGAGCCCCAACTGGGTGGCCTGGCGGTCGGCTTTCAGGTCGGGGGAACCTTTTTGGAGAAGTTCTACCACCACATCTTTCGCACGGATCGCACGATCATTCGGCTGATCGACGAGCTTGGTCTCGGTCAGGACCTTCTGTGGTTGCGCCCCGATACGAGCGTGTTGCGCGAGGGCCGTATCTACTCCCTCGATTCGGCCGAAGATGTGCTGCGCTTCTCACCGCTTCCCCTGCCCGATCGCTTGCGCCTCGGATTCGCCCTGGCCACGCTCAAAGCGGCGCCCAACGAGAAGCCCTTTGGCGGCCGAACCGCGGCCAGTTGGGTTCGGCGCTGGATGGGCCAACGGGCTTACGAGACGGTGCTGGGGCCGCTGCTAGTAGGCAAGTTCGGCACTCACGCCGAGGAGAACGCCATGAGCTGGCTCTGGAGCCGCTTTCACGAGAGAACGCCCAGTCTTGGGTATCTTCGAGGCGGCTTTCAGCGATTCTACAGCGCTTTAGGAGACCGCATTCGTGCCCTGGGCGGAGAAATCTTGCTGGGAGCCGAAGCGGAGAGCTTCACTGCCAACCGCTACGGCGTCGTCGTGCGAACGGCGCACGGCCGGACATATTCTTTCGATCAGCTTCTGGTGACCTTGCCTACTCGCCTGTTTGCTCGCCTGGCAGAGGGGCTACTCCCGGACTACCTGATCAGGTATCCTGGTCCAGAGCATCTCGGGGCGCATGTACTCATCCTCGGGCTCTGTCGGCCGCTCACCAATATCTACTGGCTCAACATCGCCGACCGCGATTTCCCCTTCCTGGCGCTGGTGGAGCACACCAATCTGATACCGGCTGCCAGCTACGGAGGACTACACCTGGTGTACCTCGGCAACTATCTCCCAATGAGCCACGAGCTTTTCACCTGGAATGATGCGCGGGTCCTAGCCAGCTTCCTGCCACACCTCAAGCGAATCAACCCAGAGTTCGACCCGGGCTGGGTGAAACAGCATTGGGTCTTCAAGGCACCCTTTGCTCAGCCGGTGGTTACCGTCGGCTATGTCAACAAGCTGCCGCCTCATCGTACGCCACTACCGAACGTATACTTGGCTAACATGGCCCACGTGTACCCCCAGGATCGCGGGCAGAATTACAGTTTGGCACTGGGGGAGAAGATGGCCGCCCTCATGCTCCGAGACGCCACGGCGCGCTCGTGAGCGCGACAGGGAACGCAGCCGCACGCTTCACTTTGCGTCGGCTGGAGCCAACCCAAGATGCCCACAAGCTTCCCCTGTCGAAACGCCCCAACAAATGGCGCACCTTCCGGAGCGCTCATCTATGAAGGAGGCGCCTACAAGACAATGCCGTGGCGCCCTGAGCAGCGCTCTTGGGCCGGGCGATAGACAGACAGGGCGGAGGGCTCTCTCCCTCGCTCCTGTCTGCCAGAGATGCGCCTGGATTAGAGGCCATAGCACCGGCGATGATAAGACGCCGTGACCTTGCCGTTTCCATTCAGCGACTTGCGCTGCACATTCAAGAGATCCTTGATCATGATCGCTTCGCCGCACTTCTCACAGACCTTCCCCGACAGCCCCATCGCTGCTGCAGCCCGCTCCGTTGCGGTCTGATTCTTGTTCGCCTTGCCATCACCGGCCATTCGTCGAAATCCTCCATTTCGTTCTTTAGGTTGTTTGTCCTTCCGGGAAACTGCTCGCCTCGAGGCGCGCCTTGCGGCCCACCAAAAAGCCTGCCACATAGGCAAGCTTTCGGCTCGGTCGTTCGGTCCTAACCGGACAAAGCAAGAGACGCGTTGCCGCGCCCCAAGGCTGCCTTGTTTCCAAGCAAGAAACCGTCGAGAATTATACCATAAGGGATGGCCAGGCCGCAACTACTGGTTGCCGCGGCAGAAGTTGTTCACTCGCGTGTGGCCTGGGTGCTGGCACCGTTCGACGCGTTTTCGGCGGTCTTGGCTGCGCATGTGACACCTCCGGCAGACTTCGCGGCGGCAATGCGTGGTAGCGCGGATTCCTGCTTGGATCGTGGTCTAGGCCGGCTGGTCGGCCAGGCGCACGGTAAGGGTCACATCGCGACCGTCGCGGCTCACCGTCACGCCGACCGTGTCGCCCACCTTCTTCTGGTCCAAGACGTCTCTTAGCTGGTCGGGTCTGGCCAAGGGCCGCCCGTCTACGGCGGTGATCACGTCCCGACGGCGCAGGCCGGCCTGCTCAGCGGGGCTCTTTGCTTCGACGCTAGCAACCATGATGCCCTCTTTCAAATTGAGATCGAACTGAGAAGCGATGGCCGCCGTCAAGGCGACCACTTCGACACCGAGCCAGGGTCTGGTCACCTTCCCCGAGACCATCAGTTGGTTAACGATGGGCTTGGCATTGTCGATCGCAATGGCAAAGCCGATTCCTTGGGCTACTGTGGTCATGGCGGTGTTGATCCCTACGACTTCGCCAGACGCATTCACCAGCGGGCCGCCGCTGTTGCCCGAATTGATCGCCGCATCTGTCTGGATCAGGCCGCCGAGCAGGGGGCCCGGCGGCAATGCGACCGAGCGATTCGTGGCGCTCACTATTCCGATGTTTGCCGTCGGGCCACCGGCCAGCCCCAAGCCATTGCCCATGGCGATCACTGTCTCGCCTACTCGCAGCCTGCTGGAGTCACCGAGGGATAGAGCAGGCAGGTTCTGGCCATCGATCTTGATCACCGCCAGATCCGACCGGTGGTCCCTGCCGACCAGCGTTGCATCGAAGTTCCGCCCGTCCGGCAGCGAGACCTTGATCCCCTTGGCATCTCCGAGAATGTGGTCGTTGGTCAAGACGTAACCAGCGGTATCGAACACCACTCCTGAGCCCATACCTGGGCCCGGCACAGGCTGCAAAAAGAAATCACCTGCGGCTGGCCTCACGGAAACGAACGCCACGGCATTTCGTACCATCTCGACGACATCGGCGATCGAGGCGGCCGCCCCTCGACCAGATGAAGCGCCGCCAGGCAAGATACCTGGTCTTCCGGCACCACCCATGGCCGAGCCCGGGGATATTGCCTTGCCGGCATTTTCCGACCTGTAGCTCTCCAGCGTGTAGGTCACGCCGGCCAAGACGGCGACCAACAGGAGCAAGCCAAAGGCAAAAGAGAGGTTCCTTCTCATGTCACACCCTCGATTCGTAAGCTAGCGGTCCATTCTGCAATATCCACGCCAGATTGAGAACCCTTTGGTCCTCGGGGAAGACGTTGCGGCGCCTCCCGTTCGCCAATTGTTGCGCAGAGGCGAGAACCGCTTGAAACCATTCGGCGACCGCGACGTATTGCAGATAGGGCATTCGCCAACGGAGGGATGTAATGCAGAAGCTCTTCGGCATTCCGATGGACTCGATCATGGTGGTGATGCTCGCCGCGTTCGTCGCGGTGATGGTCGCGCTGGGCCTCGTCGGTTTGCGCAACCGGATGATGGTCAGGCTCGGCCTGCGCAATATCCCCCGGCGCCGCGCTCAGACAGTGCTGATCGTCCTAGGCTTGATGCTGAGCACCTTGATTATCTCCAGCGCCTTTGGCACGGGCGATACGATGACCTACACCATCCGGTCGATGGCCGTCGAGGGTTTGGGGAACATCGACGAGTCGATCACGGTCGGAACGGGTAACGTTGGCCAGCTTGGCGATGCCCGTAGCGCCCCCTACTTCCCTATTAGCCAGTTCGCCGATCTGAAGACCAGCCTTGGTTCCTATGACAAGATAGACGGATTTGCGGCCGCCATCGTCGAGAGCGCTCCTCTGGTCGACCTGACTAGCGAGCAGAATCAGGGGCGGGTAAGCATCATGGGCTGGGATCCCTCCCAGGTGGCAGGCTTCGGTGACCTGACCGAAAGGGGTAAGGGGAAGGTCAGCCTAGCCGATCTCAACGCAGCCGAAGTCTATCTCAACTGGGCCTCGGCCAAGGAGATCAACGCCCATGCTGGAGACAAGCTGCAGGTCTTCATCCAGCAGACGCCGATCGAGCTGACCGTGAAGGCCGTTGTGGAGAACGGGGGGTTAGCGGGAAGCGGTCCGGCTCTGACGATGTCGCTTTCGCAAGCGCAAACGCTGTTCGGCAAGCAGGGCATGGTGAACACCATCTTTATCTCCAATCAGGGTGACCTGCGCGGCGGAGCCAACCTCAGCGACGACGTGACGAAGAAACTGCGCTCCCTGCTGGCCGACGATCGAGTGGCCAACGAATTGAGAGCGTCCTTGTCCAACCCCACGGTGCTGGCCGAGCTTGACGCGGCGAAGGCCAAGAGCACGCCCAAGGTCGGCGACAAGTTGTCCGCGCTAATCACCGAGCTGGCAAAGGACAGCGCCACGCCCGAGCTGAAGAGCTTGTTGGGCGATGGCGATATCCAAGCTCAACTGAAGACGATCATCCCCAAGCTTCCCGACAAGCAAGCAGCGGAGCGGATTGACACCCTGCTCTCTCAGTTGAGCAAGTACCGGGTGGACGACGTCAAGAAAGCGGCCCTGGACATGGCGGACGAGATGGGCAGCACCTTCTCGACGCTCTTTGTCGGCTTTGGACTGTTCTCGATCAGCGCGGGCGTGCTCCTGATCTTCCTCATCTTCATCATGCTTGCGGCGGAGCGGAAGTCCGAGATGGGCATGGCCCGGGCGGTGGGCATGCAACGCCGCCATCTGATCCAGGCGTTCCTTTTCGAAGGCGTGGTGTATGACCTGCTCGCCTCGGCGGTGGGGGCCGGGCTGGGTATCCTTGTCGGCTGGGCGATGGTGGGTCTGATGGCCGGAATGCTCGGTCAGCAGGGCCTGGCGATCAGGCAGCACTTCGAACTGCGGAGCATCGTGGTCTCCTACTGTCTCGGCATGCTTCTCACTTTCATTACCGTCACCATTTCGGCGTGGCGGGTTAGCCGGCTGAACATCGTCGCCGCCATCCGCGACCTTCCCGATTCCCTGCATGCCGATCCCAGCCTCTGGGCATTCTTCCTACGTCCGTTCCGTCTGATGGCGGCCTCCTTGCGCAGCTTAGGCCAGTTGCGGCTACGGCGGTTCGTATCCACGCTGTTCTTGGGCGTGCCGCGAGCGATTGTCGTCTTCTGGTGGACGCTGGCGAAGCGGGGCCCTCTCACCATCGTTCTGGGGGTTCTACTGGGTTGGGCGGGGATCGCCTCTGTGCAGGCCTTCCCTTACTCCCTTGGGGTGTCGCTGGTCCTGATCGGCATCGGCTTGTGGCTGCGCGCCGGGTTGCGCCACACGGCGATGAGGCTTGACCTACAGGACCGCATCGCCTACTCCTTTGCCGGGATCGCCCTGTTGGTCTACTGGGCGTTGCCCTTCGGCACCTTCGATTTTCTCGGCCTCCCTGAGTTCAAGAGCGGCATTGAGATGTTCTTCCTCTCCGGGATCATGATGGTCGCTGGCGCCGTCTGGACGATCATCTACAACTCGGATCTGCTGCTCAGGGGCATGGTAGCGGCCCTCGGCCGCTTCGGGCGTCTCGTCCCGATCGTCAAGACGGCTGTGGCCTATCCGATGAGCCAGAAGTTCCGCACCGGAATTACGCTGGCGATGTTCGCGCTGATCGTCTTCACGATCATCGTGATGTCGGTGATCATCGGGAGCATGATATCCAGCATGTCCGACATGGCGGTGATGTCGGGAGGCTACGACATTCAGGGGCAGGTGAGCTTCAATAACCCGATTCCAGATATCCAGAAGGCGATCGCCGTGTCGTCCAAGGTCAAGGCGGATGATTTCGAGGCGATTGCCGGCAGTACCACTCTGCCAGTGGAGGTACGACAGGTCGGCGAGACGGCCGCCGTCTGGAGCGGCTACTATCTGAGAGTCGTGGACAACGGTTTCCTCGACACGAACGGCTTCAAGATCAAGCTCAAGGCCGCTGGGTACGCCACGGACCGCGATGTCTGGAAGGCTGTCAAGGAAAACCCAGGCCTGGCCGTCGTCGACAGCTTAGCGGTGCCATCGAAGGGCAACTACAGCGTGGTCATCGGTGCGCCATCATTCAAGCTGAGCGGCGTCTATCAGGAAGACAAGGAGATGCCGCCACTGCAGATAGAGGTTCGCGACCCCATGTCCGGTGCCGTGACCAAGCTGACAATCATCGGCATGCTTGATTCGCGCAGCGTAGGTATGGGCATCCACACCTCTCAGGCGACAATGGCCAAGGCCTTCCCTGTTTCTCTGCCGGTGACAACCTACATGTTCAGGGTGAAGCAGGGCGTCGACGTGAAGCAGGCATCTCTGAACCTTGGCTCCGCTTTTTTGGCGAACGGCATGCAGGCCAAGGTAATCGCGGACGAGATCAATAAGATGCTGCAAACCAACTTCTCGATGAACACGCTGCTGCAGGGCTTTATGGGCTTGGGATTGCTGGTGGGGATCGCCGCGCTGGGAGTGATCAGCACCCGCGCCGTCGTGGAACGGCGCCAGCAGATCGGCGTGCTGCGCGCGATCGGCTATCAGAGAAACATGGTGCAGCTAAGCTTCCTCCTGGAGTCGTCGTTCGTCGCCCTGCTGGGGATCCTGATCGGCGTGGTCCTCGGGCTGGTGCTGTCCTACAACATGTTCTCCTTCCTAGCCAAGCAACAAGAAGGGATCACGCTGTCGATTCCGTGGCTGCAGATCGCAGGCATTATAGCATTATCTTACGCGGCTTCGCTGCTGACCACTTATCTTCCGGCCCGACAGGCGGCGCGGACCTATCCAGCCGAAGCTTTGCGTTACGAGTAGGAGTGAAAGATGGTTGACAGTCTAATCATTCAAGCCAAGGCTGTTCGCAAGACGTACGATACGGGCAAGGTCAAAGTGGAGGCCTTGCGTGGCGTAGACCTGCTAGTGCCGAAAGGCGAGATGGTGGCGATCATGGGTCCCAGCGGCTGCGGCAAGACGACGCTGTTGAACTGTCTGTCCGGATTGGACCAGGTGGACCAAGGTGAGATATACATCGACGGCGTGCCGCTCAAGGACATGCCGGACAACGAGCGCACGGCCTACCGGGCGAAGAACATGGGCTTCGTCTTTCAGTTCTACAATCTCTTGCCCGTCCTGTCGGCCGTGGAAAACGTGGAACTGCCCATGCTGGTTTCGGGTGGCAAGTCTAGTCACGCCCGACGGCGGGCGATGGAGGTGCTCCACGCCGTGGGCATGGAGAAATGGGCGCATCACCGGCCGGCAGAGCTGTCCGGCGGACAGCGGCAAAGGGTGACGATCGCCCGCGCCTTAGTCAACGAGCCGGCGATCGTCTGGGCCGATGAGCCGACCGGCGATCTCGACAGCGAGGCATCGGCCGAGATCATGGACCTGCTTTGCAAGCTGAACCGAGAGAACGGACAGACCTTCGTCCTGGTTACGCACGCTCGCGAGGTGGGCGAACGGGCGCAACGCATCGTCCATATGCGCGACGGCCTGATTTCTGGAGAAGAACAAATGGTCTCGCTAACTGACGCGATCAGAAGCTGAGAACTCCCCTGCCTACCATTTCGGCAATGCCTTTCCCCACACCACGACCACGCCGGGCGGGCAGAGACGCCCGTCCCTACATCGGTCGTCGCACGTGGAGAGTCCGGAACGAATAGACCCGGACCGGAAAGCAGCAAACGAAGATCGAAAACAGTCAATCAAAGGACCGCACCCAAATGCGGTCCTCGATCGTCATAATCAATGGTCAATCATCATTGGGCTATCGAGCGGAGTGTGATCGAGATATCCACAATTTCAAGAAAATCCACAAGATGTGGATAACTTACTTGACCACGGACGCGTCCGCCGTTGTACACTATGCCCCGGTCCCGTCTGCCTGAATACCGGACTGCGGCGTTCGGGGGCGCCATTGGTTTTCCTACGGAACCGCGGCGAATGGAAGCGTCTAGGGTCAGATCCGGGGTGCTCCGCGATGCCAAAATCACTAAACAGGAGGCGCTCGATATGAGTTCTGGTCCGAGTATCGTCATGGTGGGAAATGAGAGGGTGAAGGTTTGCCGTTGTGGCGCCACGTTTCCCATCGAATTCAACAGTCGTGGCCAGATGACCAGTCGGAAGCTCTGTGACCGCTGCCGGAACAAGCGCCATGAAGGGCTGCCCGATACCACGGGCATTCCTCGCTGTGTCGATTGCACGGCGCTGGTCGGCCGCGAATGGGGTACTGTCACTCATTTAGATGCAAACGGCCGCTGCCCGGCCTGTGCGGCCTGGCATAAGCGGAAGCTGATACGGAAGCAGCTGTTCCGTCGGTACGCTTAGCCCGCTGTCAAAGGACTCACCACGGAATAGCTCATGGCTCCGACGAACCACCAGCGAACACTTGGAAGCGGTGATCGACGTCAGGGTAGGGGCCGGCGAACCGCCTCTACCCTGATCTCCGTGTTGAGTTCTTCCCCAGCAGACACGAAGGCCTGAAGAGACCGATATTCTCTTGGTCTGAGGTGCTTCCACCCGTAGCGCCAATCCAAAGTAGTGATCGGTCAATTGCTGATGATCATCATGGGTCGGCCCCACTGAAAGCCGAGGTGCGAACCGGCACCAGGTCGAGCTTGCCGTCCCTGTGAACCGAGAATGACTGACGATTAGCTACTTGGGTCGCCCGCGCATGGTGCCAGGCAGCGATGACATCGGGTTCTGGCAGACTGGCGATTAGCTACTTGGGTCGCCCACCCTCAGGAAACGCCGGCAAGCCCATGTAGTGAGAGCGCTTTCCCTGCGCGGTGACCTTCCAAATCCCCATCTCGGCAGTGAAGTCCACTTAGGAGAGTTACCTGGTTCGGTGCTGCGGGCAAGAGGTTGCACTCTAGATCACTACCTGATATAATCAGGCACCGTTCCGAGGCTAGGCGCGGACTGCGCTCACGTCTCACGTCCTGACGCTAGTGGCTCGCACCTTCGGCGGCGCACGTCCGCATTCCAGGTTTCTGGGGGCCGTTCCGTTCTAGCGGAACTCTTTTTTTGCCTGGTTCGCAGCCGTCCGGCCACGCGTTGTTCTACTAGTCGCGGAGTTAGGATCAGCGGGGAATCCGTTTTTCAAAAGGGGGAGTTAAGAAGGATGAGGCCTATGAAGCGCGCGCGTGCATGGCAAGCCCTAGCATGGTTGACCTTGGCGACCCTCGTGTTTACCGCCGCCTGTAGCACCGCTCAGTCATCCAGCAACGGACCGTTGAAGATCGGTGCCGTCTTGGCGATCTCCGGCTTCAATTCGCCGCTCGGCGCTCCCGAAAGGGATACCCTGAAGCTGCTAGAAGAGCAGATCAATGCCAAAGGGGGCATTAACGGCCGGAAGGTCGAAATGGTCATCTATGACACCGAGAGTGACGAGACCAAGGCTCTAACGCTGGCCAAGAAGCTGATTCAGGAAGACAAGGTACTGGCGATTATTGGGCCTACCTCGACCGGAGAGAGCCTGGCACTAGTGGATACGGTGGAAAAAGAGAAAGTGCCAATGATCTCCTGTGCAGCGAGCATCAAGATCGTGCAGCCCGTCAAGCCGTACGTCTTCAAGACCCCTCAGAGCGACTCACTGGCGGTGGACGAAATCTACGCTTACCTGAAGAAGAAGAACCTTACGAAGGTGGCGATCCTCACCTCGACAGGGGGTTTTGGCGCCACTGGGAAAGACGCACTGCAGGCTGCGGCTTCTGGTGCAGGGATACAGATTGTCGCTGCCGAGAGCTTCGGCGACACAGACACCGACATGACGACCCAAGTGGCGAAGATCAAGGGTTCGGCTGCGCAGGCGCTGATCGTCTGGGGCACCAACCCTGGGCCGGCGATCGTCACCAAGAATGCCAAGCAGGTGGGGCTGACCATCCCGATCTTCCAGAGCCATGGAATTGCCAATCAGCAATTCCTCGATCTCGCGGGTGATGCCGCCAACGGCGTGATCTTTCCTGCCGGCAAGCTGATCGCTCCGGACATCGTCCCGAACAACGATCCGCAGAAGCCCGTACTTGACAGTTTCGCCAAGGATTTCAAGGCCAAGTACAACGGCACAGCGCCAAGCACCTTTGCTGGGCACGCCTATGACGCAATGATGCTGCTCAAGCAAGCGATCGAGAAAGGTGGCGCCGACCGGAGCAAGATTCGCGACGAACTAGAGAAGATCAAGAGCTTCCCTGGCACGGGCGGCGTGTTCAATATGTCCCCCACCGACCACAACGGCCTTGGGCCCGGCAGTTTTCTGATGGTCAAGGTCGTCAATGGGAAGTGGACGGTCCTGAACGACTGATCAGTAGGCTCATTGCCGAAGGCGGCGCGTGAATACTAGCCAGGTAATCCAGTACATAGTCTCGGGAGTGACGCTCGGCAGCGTGTACGCGATCGTCGCGTTGGGCTTCACGACCATCTATAATGTGACGGGCATCATCAACTTCGCTCAGGGCGAGTTCGTAATGCTGGGTGGGATGCTCACCTACTGGCTGCTGCGGTCTGCCCAATTGCCGATCGCCCTGAGCTTTATCTTGGCCATCCTAATGGTCACGATCATCGGTCTTCTGCTGGAGAGGTTTGCGGTACGTCCGGCGCAGAAGGCATCCTTGATTAGTCTGATCATCATCACCATCGGCGCCTCAACCTTCTTGCGAGGCATCGGCGGGGAACTGTGGGGCAGGGATGCCGTTCCGCTGCCCCCCATTTCTGGGGAGAAGCCGATTGGCTTCCTCAGCGCGTTCGTTCTACCCCAGCACCTCTGGATCATCGGCATCATGGTGGTGCTAATGGTGAGCTTACACCTGTTTCTCTCCTACACTCTCCTGGGCAAGGCTGTGCGAGCCTGCGCGGGCAACCGGTATGCCGCCGGGCTGGTCGGGATCAATGTACACGTGACCTCGGCCTTTGCCTTCGCCGTTAGCGCTGCTTTCGGGGCAATTGCCGGCATCATCGTTGCGCCGATTACCCTAACCTCCTATAGTGTAGGCACCATGCTCGGGCTAAAAGGGTTCGCCGCGGCCGTACTTGGCGGCCTGACCAGCGTGCCAGGGGCCGTGCTCGGCGGCATCGCTCTCGGGCTGCTAGAATCGCTCGGAGGAGGGTTTGTGAGCTCGGACTACAAGGACGCCATTGCGTTTCTCGTGCTCTTCCTCGTGCTCTTCCTGAGGCCGCAGGGCATGCTGGGCCAAAGGGAGACGAAGTCGTGAGCACGGTAACGGGGCGCCTCAACGTGCGCTACTTGGCTTTGGCGGCGTTCTTAGTTGCCATAGTCGTCTTGCCCCTTCTCGGCACGCACTACACGAGCCTGATGATCGTGATTGGCATCCACACCATGCTGGCCGTGGGCTTGTGCCTGCTGATGGGCTTCACCGGGCAGGTATCGCTCGGGCACGCGGCTTTCTATGGGATCGGCGCTTTCGGCTCGGGCATACTCACTACTAACCTTCATCTTTCGCCCTGGCTCGCGATGATCGTCGCCGCGGTAATCACCGGGCTAATAGCCTTCCTGGTGGCGCTGCCGATCTTCCGGCTGGAGGGGCATTATCTGGCGATGGCGACTCTCGGTTTCGGGATGATCGTGTTCATCTTCCTTAACCAGACCCATCAGCTGACAGGCGGACCCTCTGGTCTGCGAGGGATACCCTCGCTGTCGATTGCCAGTTTCGAGATTGACACTGATTTCCGATACTACTACTTGGTATGGGCCTTCTGCCTCCTAGTCCTCTTGGCCTCTCGCAACATTGTACAGTCGCGGGTTGGACGCGCGCTTCGCTCCATTCATGGTAGCGAGGCTGCAGCAGCATCGCTTGGTGTGAACGTCGCCAGCTTCAAGGTGAAGATCTTCGTCCTCAGCGCCGTCTACGCCTCGGTAGCGGGCAGTCTCTACGCCCACTACACGACCTTCATTAGCCCTCAGCCATTTGGGTTCTTGTTCTCCATTAGGCTGGTGGTGATGGTTGTCATTGGCGGCCTGGCCAGCATCTGGGGTGCGATCTTCGGTACCCTTTCGGTCACATTCCTCACCGAGTTCCTTCAGCCATTCGGTGACTTCGACGTGATCGTGTTTGGCTTGATTTTGATAGTCGTGATGATTTTCATGCCCGAGGGACTGACCTTCGGTATACAAGAGCTAATCGCCAAACGCCTGCGGCTGGCCAGACACGGAGGACAGGTAGCTTGACTGAGCCAATCCTTGCCCTGAAAGGCGTCCGCAAGGCTTTTGGCGGCGTGGCCGCCGTGGACGGCGTGAGCTTTGAGGTCTTCCCTAGGGAGATCCTGGCGGTCATCGGTCCCAACGGCGCCGGGAAGACGACGCTGTTCAACCTAATCACGGGTGCGCTCAAGATGGACGAAGGAGACGTCCTCCTGAAGGGCCACTCTTTGAAGAGGTTGGCTCCCCATCAGGTGGTCAAACTCGGCATCGCGCGTACCTTTCAGAACGTCCAGTTGTTCGGCAACATGACGGTGATCGAAAACGTCATGGTTGGGCGTCACGTGCGAAGTCGCACTGGTTTCCTCTCCGCTGCGCTGTCGACCCCGGCGGCTCGTGCTGAGGAACGGACAATCCGGGAAAAGGCGATGGAGAGTCTCGCTTTCGTGGGCCTTCAGGACAAGGCGCAGGAGCCGGCCCTGGGCCTCCCTTTCGGCCAGCAACGGTTGCTGGCCATCGCCCGAGCCTTGGCCAGCGAGCCGCAGGTCTTGCTACTAGATGAGCCGGGAGCCGGTTTGAACGCGACAGAGACGGCCGAGCTGGGCCGGCTGATCCTCTCTCTCCGGGAGATGGGGATTACCATCATGCTAGTGGAGCACGATATGAATCTCGTCATGACTATTGCCGATCGGGTAATCGTGCTCGACTACGGAGTATTAATTGCCGAGGGTCCGCCCTCGCTAGTGCAGAATGATGCCAGGGTAATTGCCGCCTATCTTGGCGATGATTTGGACCTGTAATGCTTGATGTTGATGGAGTCGACGTATATTACGGGCGGATCCAAGCCCTGAATGGGGTCACGATCAACGTCGGCACCGGCGAGATTGTCACCCTAGTGGGAGCAAATGGTGCCGGCAAGTCGACACTGCTCAATGCCATCGTGGGTTCCGTGGCGAGTAGGCGCGGCGAGATTCGTTTCGAAGGAGAGCTCGTCTCCGGTCTATCGCCAAACCAGATCGTCAGCAAGGGAGTCAGCCTGGTCCCAGAGGGACGACAGGTCTTCGGGAACCTAACCGTGCTGGACAACCTTCTCCTCGGGAGCTACGTCCAGCACGCCCGCCGCCTGGGTCGATTGATCTCTTGGCCGGGCAGGCTGCTGCGCGACGCCGACCTTGAACACCGCCTATCCTTCGTCTACCGCCTGTTCCCAGTACTGGAAGAGAAGCAAGCGCAACAAGCCGGGCATCTCAGTGGAGGGCAGCAGCAGATGCTGGCAATCGGTCGGGGCCTGATGTGTGCTCCCCGCCTCTTACTGTTGGACGAGCCATCTCTGGGGCTCGCACCGATGGTGGTAAAAGAGATCCTCCGGCTGCTCCGGCGCCTGCGTGATAACGGGATCACCATTTTGCTAGTGGAGCAGAACGCCTCGGCCGCCCTGAAGATCGCCGACCGCGGTTATGTGCTGGAGGGAGGCAAAGTGGTCCATCAAGGACGATCCCGCGATCTGCTCAGCGACAACAAGGTGCAACATGCCTACCTCGGGCGCGCCGGCGTGTCGGACCAAAGCCTAGCTGGGAGCGCAGCAGCAGTTCCGGCGGCAAGCTTAGGCGAAGGAGGAATGCGGATACCTGGTAGAGATGTTCTTGTTAGGGAGGTAACCATGTTCTGGAACAAGGAGCAGGAGACCATGCCTCGCGACCAGTTGCAGGCGCTCCAACTCGAGCGTCTACAGCGGAAGGTCGCCGAGGTATACGAACGCGTGCCGGCCTATCGAGCGGCGATGGACAGCAAGGGTGTCAAGCCAAGCCACATTCGCTCGCTCGCCGATCTTGCCCGCCTGCCGTTTACAACCAAACAGGATTTGCGGGACAACTATCCCTTTGGCTTGTTTGCCGTGCCTCGGCGGGAGGTCGTTCGACTTCACGCCTCGAGTGGTACCACCGGCAAGCCCACGGTAGTGGGCTATTCTCGACGTGACATCGACCTATGGTGCGAAGTCATGGCACGTAGCCTCACCTGCGGCGGGGTAGGCAAGAACGATGTGGTCCACAACTCCTACGGCTACGGGCTGTTCACCGGAGGCTTGGGAGTGCACTACGGCGCCGAGCGGGTTGGCGCCGCAGTGGTGCCAGTCTCTGGCGGCAATACAAAGCGCCAGCTTATGCTCATGCAGGACCTCGGCGCGACGGTACTCACTTGTACCCCCTCCTATTCGCTGTATATGGCAGAAGTGGCCAAAGAAGAAGGGATCGATTTTCGATCGTTACAGCTGCGCGTGGGCATCTTCGGCGCCGAACCTTGGTCGGAGCGCATGCGCCGACAGATCGAGGCCAACCTCGGGCTGAAAGCTCTGGACATCTACGGCCTTAGCGAGATTATTGGGCCTGGCGTGGCCAACGAATGCGAGTATCAAGCCGGACTGCATATCTGGGAAGACCATTTCCTCGCCGAGATCATCAATCCGGCTACGGGAGAACCCTTACCATACGGCCAAAGAGGCGAACTGGTCATCACCACCTTGACCAAAGAGGCAATGCCCCTGATCCGCTACCGCACCCGCGACGTGACGGTGCTCCACGACGAGCCGTGCGCCTGCGGGCGGACAATGGTGCGGATGGAGAAGGTAAGCGGTCGGACCGACGACATGCTGATCATTCGCGGTGTCAACGTGTTCCCATCGCAAATCGAGACTGTTCTACTACGTGTGGAAGGCATCGAGCCTCATTATCAGATTATCGTAGACCGCGAGCATAATCTGGATGACCTGGAGATCTGGGTCGAGGTTTCTGAACAGATCTTCTCCGACGAGATCAAGGTGTTGGAGGCCTTGGAGAAACGGGTCAGCGCCGAGATGGAAAGCGCTCTCGGCATTTACGCTCGCATTAAGCTGGTCGAGCCAAAGACCATTGAGCGGAGCGAGGGCAAAGCGAGGCGGGTAATCGACCGCCGGGAGATATAGCGGGCCGACTGCCGTCAGTGGTACGGGAAACGGGGACACGTGATACCTGTTACATGGGACGTGATTCACGGCCCGTATTATTCCGGCGAAGGACGGAATCCAGAACCCCGTGGGAGATGGCGATGTACAGGAGGAATAGATTATGAGACTGAAGCAAGTGAGTGTGTTCCTCGAGAACAAGCCGGGCCGGATGGAGGACATGCTGCAAGCGTTGATCAAAGGAGAGATCAATATTCGAGCCTTGTGCGTTGCCGACACGGCCGACTTTGGCATCATGCGCCTCATTCTCTCCGATACCGAGAAAGGGCTGAAGACGCTCAGAGACGAAGGCTTTACCGCTACGACCACCGACGTCATTCGCGTCCGCATTCCCGACCATCCGGGGGGTCTGCTAGAGACTGTGGCCCGCCCGTTAGCTCGTGCCGGGATCAACATCGAGTACGTTTACGCGTTCGTGGAGCGGCCGCTCGAGGATGCCGTGGTAGTGCTCAAGACCGATGATCTAGAAGGAGCGATCAAAACCCTCCAGCAACATGCCCCAGAAGCCTTCGATTTCGGGGGCCGCTAGCCTAGGGCATGACGCGTCATGCGGGGGGCAGGAAGGTGATATAATGGTGCCGTGATCAAACCTTCCGAAGGAGGATGCTGGCAGTGACGCACGAGTTGGTAATCGTTTACGGCGACGAGTTCAAGCAATACGATCTCGCGCCTGGTCATCCGCTCGATCCCGTTCGTGTCCTCTTGACCTACGAGTTGATGAAGCACGTCGGCCTACTGTCAGCACCCGGCGTCTTCGTCGAGCCACCGACGATGGCACCGCTCGAAAAGGTCCTTCTGTTCCACCGCGATTACTACATCGACTATGTACGCCGAGCATGCGCCGCTGGCAACGTGTTTCTCGACAGCGGCGACACGCCGGCCTTCCCTGGCGGCCTAGAGGCTTCTCAATACGTAGTGGGTGGTTCCCTGGTCGGTGCGGATGTGGTGATGAGCGGGAAGATCAAGCATGCCTTCAACATCGGCGGGGGCTTGCATCACGCTCATCCGCACCAAGCTTCTGGCTTCTGCATTCTCAACGACGTGGCCGTGGCGATCAGTCATCTAAAGACCCACTACAAGCTGGAACGCATCGCTTACCTCGACGTCGACGCGCATCATGGCGATGGCGTGATGTATGGATTCTACAAGGACGGCGGTGTACTCGACATCGACTTTCACGAGGATGGCCGGTTCTTGTTTCCTGGGACAGGGCGTCTGACCGAACTGGGGGAGGATGCCGGACTGGGACTGAAGATCAATATTCCGCTGCCGCCAAACACTGGCGATGTTTCCTACCTCTACGCTTTCCGCGAGCTGGTGCCTCAGATGGTCCGCCGATATCATCCCGAGATCATCCTCGTACAATGCGGGGTGGATGCCCACGGGGGCGACCCACTGACAGACCTCAACCTGAGCAACGCGACCTACGCCGAGGTCGTCGAGACCATGCACGATTTGGCGCACGAGTTGTGTGACGGGCGGCTGCTCTTGTTTGGCGGGGGAGGCTATAACCAGGGGAATGTGACGCGTTGCTGGACGATGGCCGGAATGATGATCGCCGGCCTACCTCTCCCCGACCGGACGCCCGATCCCTGGCGGGCAGAGTTCGAGCGCTTAAATGGCGTGCCTGCGCCCCTGACCTTCAGAGAGCCGCGCACCGGGGACAACTACCTTGACAAAGTCAAGGAGAGTGTATCGTTCCTGAAGGAGAAACTGTTGCTGGCATGACGAAGCTTACCTTCCTTGGCACAGGTACTTCTCATGGCGTGCCAGTGATCGGGTGCCATTGCGCCGTTTGCTCCTCGGATAACCCGAAGAACAAGCGGACGAGATGCTCTGTTCTCGTTTCGATTGACGGGAAGCAGATTCTGATCGATACAGCCCCGGAGTTGCGCCTACAGGCACTGGCCGCCGGCTTCAGAACGGTCGACGCCATCCTGTTTACCCACGCTCACGCCGATCATGTCAATGGTATAGACGACATCAGACCATTCAACTACTTCGGCGGCGGGTCCATTCCCTGTTATGGCCACAAGCAGACCCTCGAGACAATCAGCCAGAACTTCAGCTACATCTTCAACAGCACTTGGCGGGGAGGTGGGACCCCTCAGGTCGAGCTTCACGAGGTAGAGGACACGTTCTATGTCGGGGACATCATGGTGGAGCCCATTTTGGCCTATCACGACGTGGCGCACCGCCTGATCGTGCTCGGCTACCGCTTTGGCCGGCTGGCCTACCTTACCGACTGCAAAGAGATTCCCGAGGAATCGCTGGCAAGGCTTGGAAATCTCGAAGTGCTTGTGCTTAACGCCTTGCGCCGCAGGCCGCACCCCACGCACATTTGCCTTCCCGAGGCGCTGGAGATCGTCGACCGGCTGAATCCCACACGCGCCTACTTCACGCACATGGCCGACGACCTTGAACACGAAGCCACCGAGGCGACGCTACCACCTGGTAGACATCTCGCCTATGATGGGCTGGTCGTAGAGGTCTGACCGAAGCCTTCAAGGCAGCAAGAGTCCGACGGCTTGTGTTGGGACTCCCATTGTTTATTCCGGTCTCCACCCGGAAGGACGGAATCCGGGCCACCACGGCCGGCATGGTCGAAGTAGGTGGCGTAACGGTGGTGTAACGTTTCAACCGCCGTTACAGAAACGTTTCAACCGCCGTTACAGAAACGTTTCCGAAACGGACCAGATACAGATACAGATACAGATACAGATACAGATACAGATACAGAGATAGAGGCCCTCGCGGACAGGTCTGTCCGCGACCCGTCGCCGTCCTTCATCTGAAGGACGCCTCCGGCACCCACGCCCACACATACCAACCAGCAACTCTTGTTCGGAACGGCGAGAGTATTGGAGGGCATCCCTGCCCTCCCGGCAAGACCGCAGGCCAGAAAGGCATGGCGGCCAGACTGACTCATTGACAATCTCCTACCCAAGTGCTAACTTCACGCACACAATATCGACCCGTCGGCAATGAGAGCGAACAACGAGCGAGGAGAAAGATGGAGTACACGCAGATAATCTATCAGCCGGGCCCCATCGCGCGAGTAATTATGAACCGGCCGAGATACCACAACGCCCAGAGTAGCACGATGTTGGAGGAGATGGATCACGCCTTCATGCAAGCAGCGGCCGATGATGAGGTGCGGGTGATCATCATGTCGGGAAACGGTAAACACTTCAGCGCGGGGCACGACATTGGGACACCTGAAATGATCGCCGAGCGAGAGACGCGGCTCAGGAACCGGCAGGCCGCCATCAAGTATCAGAAGGAACACTACGTGGACATGTCCCTGCGGTGGCGCGGCATACCTAAGCCGACCATCGCCATGGTCCACGGTTACTGCATCTTCGGCGGCTGGCTGATCGCCTCGACAATGGACCTTGTCTTCGCCTCTGAAGATGCCATGTTCCTGCCTTCGAATCTGCAGTTCTTCACCGTACCATGGGAATTGGGAGTCAAGAAGGCAAAGGAAGTCCTGTTCGAGAGCCGGTTTCTCACGGCCAAGGAGGCTCAAGAGTATGGCTTTGTGAACCGCGTTTTCCCCCGCGAGAAGCTAGAGGAAGAAACACTGGCCTATGCTCGCCGTGTGGCCGACACGGACCCCCTCCGTCTCGCGACAAGCAAGTTCTTGTGCAACCAAGCCCAAGATTTGATGGGTTACACCAACGCGGCGATTTCCGGTTTTCAGACCTACTCCATAGGTATTCTGGATTCGACCCCCGAACAGATCGAGGCCATGAAGCATGGAAAGCGGCGACTGGACGCCGTGGACCTTGCCCTGAAGCACTCCGGCGCGCCCGAGGCCGATCGTGGGCGCTAGGTGTCCAGGCTTAGCGATATAGGTCGCTCATCGCTTCGGCCCAGAGGCGGTTAATGGATTGGGCACCAATATCGTTGGGGTGAAGGCCATCTGCTCTCAGTTCCTGAGGGTTGGCTCGAAACCAAGCATAGAGGTCTGGTCCCGGCTTCAGCCCGTTGGCCGCAGTCAACTCATCGATGGCCCGATTGAACGCGGGGATGTAGTTGTGGTCCCCGTCAGTGGCGTAGGGAATCTTGGCAAGCACGGGCACGTGGCCGGCTGCCTTGATCTTATCAATCAACGCCTGCATATTCGCTCTGAAAGACGTCGGATCGCTCAAGTTCCCTTGGGAGTCGTTGGTACCATAACCGAGGGCCCAGAAATGCATGTCCGGGTTCATTTGCAGCCAAGCGTCGATGTGGCTCAAGCCAGAAGCGGCTGTTTCGAACCCAATTCCTCCATCGACCATTGCCGGAAAGTAGGAGGAGTTCAAGGTGTAGACCCAGGAAGCGAAGCTGGGCTGATGGATAGTCCGACGGTCAAACGCCTCGGCGGTAATGCTATCTCCCATAAAGAACCAGGTATCTTGGCCGCCCATGGACAGGTCGTAGACTTCGATCTCGTCGATTATCGCGCTGCCTACGCTCGTGTTCGGTGACAGCCCAGTGATCAGCATGCGGACCCAACTCCTGCCGGTGAAATCAAGGCTGTGTTCTCTAGTGCGAACATAGTTTCCTGTGACGCTCACCACCGTGGTCCAGGTACCGTCGGCGCCGTTCGTGGAGTCGGCCGAAGTCTGCACCAAGTAGCTGCTGGGCACACCGTAGCTGGTGGCATTGTAGTCGTAGTTGAAGGTGCTGCTCCAAGTCAGCAGCACACGGGAGTAGCCACCGCCAATCTTGATCGCCACCCAAGTAGGGTCTTGCGGGGTTGGGTAGCCTACCGGCCACGCGGCGTGATCACCGTAAAGGCCGTCCACCAACCCAGGAACGCTCCCCATTGGCGAGAAGGTTGGCTTGCCTCGGGACAGGATTGGGTTGGGCGCGATCCGACCCGCGTGTTGAACCGAGACCAGCGGCAGGTAGATGCCGTAGTTGCCGATGGCCGGACGATCTAGATCAACTAGTGCCTGATAAGACACACTTTGCAGCGCGCCCTCCACAGACTGGCCATCGCCCGGCAAGTGAGCTTTGCCAGCGCCTAATGCGCTTCCGATGACAGTATACGTTGGGATGAGCAGGATACAAAAGAGGAGGAAACGTAGGAGATGCCGCATGCCGAACCCCCGGGAGTCTGACGAACAGGCCGGTTGCCCCGATCCTTGTTCCTACATTCCTGATAGCGAGGCGAGGGCCAAGCCCCGGCGGATATGCTGTCCCTCAGGCATTCTTGGCTGCAAGAAGTGTGCCATAGCGTGGGATGGGTCTCTTGGCTGCTAGAGCGAAGCAACTACTCTCCCGGTGCGATCCACGCGCAGACATGCTGCTCTAACTGGTCGAGAACGAAGTAGAGGGCCAGGCCGAGGAGACCCATGGCTAATACACCTGCGTACATCTCTGGATAGGCCATGCGACCCCAGGATTCGACCATGATGTAGTAGCCAAGGCCGGACTGGGTAGCGAAGGACTCTGCCAGAAAGAGCACGGCGATCGCGGTACCTGTGCTGACGCGCAGGGCAGTGAGGACAGCCGGCAGGCAAGCCGGAAAGTAGACGTAGCGCAGCAGCTGCAGCCTCCCAGAACCCAAAGACCGGACCGACTGCACTAGTTCGGGACGTACGGCGGCGCTGGCATCACGAACGACGACGAGCACCTGAAAAAAGAGGATCAGGGAGATCATAAACACCTTAGAGGCGTTCCCAATGCCCAAGAAAAGCATGATCACTGGCAAGAAGACGATCTTAGGGATCGGGTAGGTAAGATAGATTGCCGGCGACAGCAGCCGATTCAATGCCTGGTTTTGGCCGATCATCAGTCCCAGGGGTGTCGCCAAGACGGTGGCGATCACCATGCTGAGAAGTACACGGTAGGCGCTGATCAAGAAGTGGCCGACCAGATCACGCTGAAGGTCATTGAGCAGAGCATGGACCACAGGCCACGGACCAGGAAGAATTGGAGAACCGAGGAGTACGGCTCCTATCTGCCAGAGGGCTATCAATAGGACCAACGAGATGAGCAGGTACCTCTTACTCATCCTGCTACTTCCAGCGATCGGCGCACGCCGGGTCGCCCTTCGACCAGTTCCAGAGCGATTGTCTTGAGTTCCGAGCACTTGGCGAAGAACTCCGGCGTGTGACGGTACTGAGGACGGCGCGCCAGGGGGTTGTCGACAACCACGCCGTCAGAGATCGGGGCCCCCCCTACGACCAGCACCTTCCGCCCTAAGAATGCGGCCTCCTGGATGTCGTGGGTCACCAGCACCGTGGTCATTGAACCGTCTGTGGCCAATTGGACCACTAGGTTCTGCAGATCCTCTCTAGTAGAGGAGTCGAGCGAGGAGAATGGCTCGTCCATGAGCAGTAACGTGGGGTTAAGGATCAGCGTTCTGGCAATGGCCACTCGCTGCCGCTGCCCACCGGAAAGCTGGCCGGGATATTTGTTGGCCACGGCTTCGATGCCCAACCGCTCCAGCCAGTGGTGCGCCAAGGCGTCGCGTTCTCTGGCTTTGATACCACGAATCCGCAGACCGAGCGCGATGTTGTCTTTGGCTGTCGCCCACGGCAGGAGCCCGTAGTCTTGCAGGATCAAGCCGGTGGATGGTCGCGGTCCCGTCACCGGATCGCCTTCGACGAGCACCTCGCCGGACTTCGGCCGGTGCAATCCCGCGAGAAGATAAAGAAGGGTTGTCTTGCCGCAACCGGAAGGTCCCACCACAGCCCACGATTCGCCATGCTTCACGGACCAGTTGAATCCGTGATAGATCTCGTCCGCCCTGGTGTAGCCGTACGACAACGCCCGTACCTGGATCGTCGCGGCTGGGTCACTTAGGGAGGAGCTGATCATTCACCATCTTCTCGAAGGGAATCGGCTGTGTCAGAAGGCCCTGCTTGACCATCCACTCCATGACCACATTCACATCCTCCTTCGTTGATGCCTGCGCCTTGGGGAAGGGCGGCACGGCGAACGAACTCCGCAAGGAATCGGGGACCTTGGCCTTGTCTACCATCAAGTCCCGGTACTTGTTTGGCGACTCGTTGAGGGTGTTCACTGCTTTCTCATAAGCGGCGAGGAAGCGCTTGATCGCCTCCTGATTCTTGTCCACCACTTCTTGTCTGAAGGTGATCACAGACTGGCCGACGCCTGATTGGCTGTCGTCGACAATCACCCGCGCTCCTTGCTGCACAGCCAGCGAGGCCAGAGGCTCGGGCAGAGCGGCGGCCTGTACTTGGCCCTTGGCGAGCATTTCCTCGCGCACCGGCATCTTGGTCACCTCAGTCTTGACAATGTCCGACTCGCTGAGGCCTGCCGATTGAAGAAGCCTGTCGGTAGCAAACTCAATGACGCTGTTCTTGGAGATGGCAATGGGCACTCCCTTCAAGTCCTTCGGCGATTGGATCTTCGAGCCTGGTGCCGCAAGCACAAGTACCATCGCCTGGGTGGTGTTTCCGCGGTAGGCCAGACGCACCACCTTCGCCTTCTCGCCGTCCTTGTTAATTAGAGCCGTGGAGATGAGGTCGTTCAACTCTCCGTCGATCTGGCCGGCGACCAACGCCGAGTCGCGCTCCAAGGCGCTGCCGAAAAGGGTCAGTTCCACCTCGACGTTCTGCTCCTTGAAGTAGCCTTCCGCTTCGGCAACGTACATCGGCAAGGCGTCGACAATGGGCAGCAGACCCACTCTTAGTCGCAGCGTTTCTTTGCTCCCAGAGACCTGCGCTTGGCACCCCACTAGCAGCAGACCTCCTATCAAAACTGGTCCAAGAAGAAGGGCGAGTGTCTTCCTCACGGTGCGGGTTCCTCCAAAGACTCCAGAATTCCCAAAGCGCGGATCGCTCTGCCAATCACATCGTTGATAATGTCCTCGACCGTTTGCGGATGAAGATAAAAGGCGGGCACCGGAGGCACGATCCTCACGCCAAGTCGCGCCAGTTTGAGCATGTTCTCGAGGTGGATCGCCGAGAGAGGGCTCTCCCTAGGCACGAGGACGAGCGGTCGTGCCTCCTTGATGGTGACGTCGGCGGCGCGTTGCAATAGGTTAGTGGAACGACCATGGGCGATCGCCGAAAGAGCATCCATTGAGCAGGGCAGGACAATCATCCCCCGCGTGACCATCCGTCCTGAGGCGATGTTCGCACCGATGTCCCGGTTGTCCAGCACCTCGACGGAGAATCTCTGTCTGCAGCGCTCCGCGAACCGGAGGAACGGCTCTTCTACCTCCTGCAGCCAGATCCGCTCCCCAGCCGTCGTACAGGTGACGATCATCGGCCAGCCTGCCTCGCCGAGCCTAACGATCGCCCGCGCCGCGAGGGCTGCGCCGCTGGCCCCGGAGATGCCGATGACAATGGGAAGCTTGTCTTCGGGTGGCCGCTCAGACATACAGCCCTCCCATGGTGAAGACGAACACGATCACGGCGATATAGCCGTTGACGTTGAAGAAAGCGACGTTGAGCTTGGAAAGGTCATTCGGTCTGACCAGCCAGTGCTCGTAGGTGAGGAGTATCGACGCCAGCGCCAGGCCTGCCCAGTAGAGTACGCCGAGGCGCAGGTCCCAGCCAACCAATGCTAAGCACAGGATAGTTAGCACATGGCAAATCGCCGAAGTCCAAAGCGCGACCGCAAGGCCGAAACGGGCAGGCACTGAGTGCAAGTCTGTTTCTCGGTCGAATTCGACGTCCTGACAGGCGTAGATCAGGTCGAATCCCCCGATCCATAGTGCTACGGCAAGAGTCAAGATGACCGCCGGCCAGCCCAGACTACCAGTCACGGCGATCCAGCCTCCGGCAGGCGCGATACCATCGGACAGGCCCAAGACGGCATGTGATAGCCAGGTGAAGCGTTTGGTATAGGAGTAGCCAACGACGACGAAGGCCGCCAGCGGCGCGAGTTGCAGGCAGAGGGGGTTCAGCCGCCAGGCCGCGACGAACAGAACGAGCAGGCCGGCGAGCGCCAGTACAAGCATATCCTTGCGGGAAAGTAGGCCCCGGGGGATCGCCCGGGCGGCCGTGCGCGGATTAAGGGCATCCAGCTTGGCGTCGATAAGCCGGTTTGCGGCCATCGCCAGTGTCCGGGCCCCTACCATAGCCAAGGTAATCCAAGCCACCTTGTCCCATCCCGGCAGTCCCCGCGCAGCCAACACCATGCCGATGTAGGCAAACGGCAATGCGAAAACCGAATGCTCGAACTTGATAGATTCCAGAACAATGGATGCTCGTTTCGTCGCGTTCACTTTTCTAGCTTAGGCCAGGCCGGCCGAAATACTCTCCCCACCGCTTGGACACCTTTTCCTTGACCTCTTCTGTCATCTCTAGCGGCTCTGGATATCCTTCTTTGAAGGTCGCGTCGATGATCATCGACCCACGGTAGATGGGCCAGGACCCGCGCAGTTCGGCCTCAGCAAACAATACATCGCGCGCGGGGTCAAATCTGGTGAAGATGCCCCACATTAGGGCCATCCGGTCTTCAAGCTTTACATCGCTGGAGACTACCGCCACGATCTTCGCAGATGATGCCAGGGGCGTTTTCGCCAGTTTCTCGGCGATCTCCCGTCCGCCGCTCGAAACCTTCACCGCGAGCAGGGTCCCGGCCAGCAAGCGATGTCCGCAGATGCGGGGATCTACCGCCGAGAGGTCGACTTCTTCTCCTCCCGAAGATATGGCGCCGCGTGATCCTCCTTTCTCTTCCGGCAGAGTGTCTTCTTCGACCGGAGAGGTGGCATCGACAATCATCTTCGAGCCGAGGTGCATGCGGAAGCTGGAGAAATCCAGAGTGTCGATGGGAGCGCCCGGGATGAGCACAAAATCCCGCTCGGGCTCGAAGTTGCGGCCGGCTGCTGCAAGAACGGCATCGAAATCCTTCGGGTCGACTTCGGCATCGACCATGACGATCACCTTGCAGAGGGTTAGCTGACCAGTGCCAAGGAGCGAGAGAGCAGTCTTGACCGCCTCCTTGCGGTAGCGGACCTTGACAGAGACCACCGTCAGAGCGTGAAAACCCGTCTCGTAGTAGGCCCAGAGGTCTGCTACCTCGGGATGAATCAGGCGGATCAGCGGCGTCATGATCTCCTGAGTGGCATTGCCGATGTAGGCATCTTCCTGAGGGGGTTTGCCGACCACGGTGGCCGGATAGATCGCATTTCGGCGCCGAGTGATACGCTTTAGATGGAAAACTGGAAAGGGCGCCTCCCGAGAGTAGTAGCCATAGTGGTCGCCAAAAGGCCCCTCCATCGCTCGCTCTTCATAAGGCACGACGCCTTCGAGGATGAACTCGGCGTTGGCCGGCACAGACAGCGAAAGCGTCTCTGCTGGGACCATTGGATACGGCTTTCGCCGCAACAGGCCAGCAAAGGCGATCTCGTCGATGTTTTCGGGGAGTGGTAGCGTTGCCGCGAGGATCAACGCCGGGTCACCGCCCAGGGCGACCGCCACCTCGATCGATTGTCGCCTGGCCGAGGCCTCGTAGTAATGAAAGCGACCGCCCTTCTGGATCTGCCAGTGCATGCCGGTGGTACGCGCGTCGAAGACGTGCAGGCGATACATGCCCAAGTTGCGGCGCCCTGTAGCAGGATCGGTAGTAAGGACCAGCGGCAAGGTTACAAACCGTCCGCCATCATTTGGCCAGCATTTCAGGATGGGCAGCTTGTTGAGGTCTGGCGCTTCAGATACCTCTTGACTCAGCGCCTGGCTTCGAGGGGTAGCCGTGCGCATGTTGACCAGATCCCTCAGCGCGGACCGCTGTGCCCAGACTCGCCTCATACTTGGCGGGTTCAGCCCTTCTGCCAGTTTTGCGAGGTTCTCGCCAATTTCCGCCGGTGGCCGGCCGAGGGCCATCTCGATCCGCCTGGCCGTACCGAAGAGGTTGATTACCAGTGGAAACGACGAGCCCTTCACCCTCTCGAAGAACAGGACCGGACCACCCTCCCGGAGCACTCGTGTCGCAATTTCGGTGATCTCCAGTTCGGGGTCAACCTCCACGCCGATGCGTGCCACCTCACCCTCGTGGTCAAGAAAGCGCAAAAAGGATTGCAGGTCAGGGAAAGCCATGCTTCGGGTTACCCTCCGTGTCCGGTTCTAGAAGCAGCTTGGTCTGCCGATCCGTCATTCTCAGCGGCGGCAGAGGCGGGATGGTTCGGCCGACTGTCTGTTTCCACGAAGCCGATAGACCGCAAGAGGAAGACACGCAACGCAGGCAGGGCGCTCTCTAAGGGATCCGGCTGCCCAAAGTGGAGCCAGTGCACGATCACCTCGTTGATCGCCCCCAGCCAGGCATAGGCGGCGATTTCGGTATCCTGAGGAGGGATGCTTCCTTCTGCTACCGCGTCGTCGAGATGCGCCTTGATTACACCCGCGAGGCGAGTCCGCAACTCCGGTAGTTTCTGGTCCAGGCCGTAACCAAGCCCGACAACCTCGATAAGGAGAATTCTCGCCAGACTCCGGTGCGCGGCGAAGGCTTCGATCACGGCCCGTAGTGCCCCGTCTACCTTGTTGATGCCGCCTTTCTCCGCCGCGATGGACGACTCAACCGCCTGAATGAGCAGGCCAGCCAGATGGTCGACCAGTTCGAGAAAGATGCCTTGCTTATTGGGGAAGTAGGAGTAGACAGCGCCTTTAGAGGTGCTAGATGCCCGCACGATGTCGTCGACAGCAGAATCGCGGTAGCCCTTCTCGGCAAAGACTCGAATAGCGGCCTCCAGGATGCGGTGTCGGGTGGCGCTTTTCCGCCTGGCAGACCGCTCTGCGCGCCCATCGCACTCTTCCGGTATATCGAATTCGGATAGAGGATCGACCAACTCCCCACCTCTTGGTGCATTGTCACACGGCTGCGGCGAATTAGACCGACGCGTCGGTCTACTACACAGTCGCTGGCATTATAGCACACTGGCGGGGGCGCACGTCAAGACGCCGCGGGATGTTGACAGCGATTGGGCAGGGATCGGCAGCTTGCTCTGCGGCCAGTTGCGATGCGGTTGCAGCCTACCATCTGGTGACTAGGACCCACCCGGCTTTGATTAGCAAGGCCGCACCATACAGGACGAGGGGAATCAAGGGGAGGACAAGTACGCAGCCGGCCAGAACGCCCCGACAACCAGCCAGCGGATCTTCCCAACTGTAGACCGGCGGCGGTAGTTCGGCGTCCGCGTATATTGACCGCTCGTCTAATCCCTCACCTGCAGAGTCTTCTGAGTCAGGCAAGAACCCAACCTCCGGGGCGCCGCGCCCTATGCCCGTGGCCCTCCCAACGACTTCTCGCCGCCGACGACGAGCGTTACCCACGCTCGCCTCTCGGGCCGTCTCCATAATAGGAGAACCTTCCGATTGCAGCGTCCCTATTTAGTATAGCGGAAACGAGGCTAGTGGTCACCTATCGCAGCCAAAGATGGTCTAAGTAGCTGTCAGCCATCAACTGTGGGGGCGCTCCGCCAACCGGCCCCCAGGAATTCGGTCTATGCTGATGCCCTGGCGGCGTGCCGACGGCTGATAGCTACTGTGGCTTTACTAGTGTGTGCAACGCCGACGGCCGGCTGAGGCTGACCGCGGTCGTTGAGACGCCAAGACCTATCGAAGGATAGCGTGGTTGATCAAGAGGGGAGGAGCGGGGGAGCAAAGGCGGCACGGTGTTCAAGCGCTGTGGTTCTCAGGCCGGTCAAGGGCTTTCCGGTACTGACATTCCTCAAAAGGCGACTGTTGGAACGCCACAGCTCTGTCTCTGCGGCTCTTAGGGCTCTTTCTATCGCACTGTACGCCGGCCCGGCCACGCGTGCCTCGGCCGCGAGACTCAGCCGCTGCCAGTTGAGGGCCGCTGCGACGCGCGCGGCGATGTCGCTCACGTCTTGGCCAGATGCTTCCATGTGAGCGATGTATAGGTCCGCCTGCGACAGATCCTGCACGTAGGCTTCGGCGGCGGCAACAGCGGCAGCCGTCTTGTCGCTGCCGTTTGCCTTCCGTATCTCGGCTAGCCGCCGCTCGGCCTGGTTCAGATAGACTTCGACCTTGGCTTTGTCGGACAAGGCCAGGGTCACCTCGAAGCCTTCGACGGCCATCTTTGGATAGTAAAAGGCGTCGCCGGGCAACGCGTCTTTGGAGGCCTGAACGACGCTGCCACCACTCACCGCAACGGCCAAGATGACCAGCGCAACGGTCAACGCGGGCATCCCGGCTCCCCCCATCAAGAGCCGTGTCACTTCTCCCGTGCTGCCCGGCGACGAATTCCAGAAGCGCCCCACACGCGATCTGGCTAGACTATCTCTTTCGGCAAGGATCGCTGCGACCAGGGCTGCCCTTCCTCCCGACGGATAGGTGGGGTAAGGCAAAACCGGCGGAGGCGCGCCGGCTGAGGCCGCCTCCGGGGGCAAGCACGATTCCACCTTGTCCGCTGAATGGGCCGGAATAGGATCCCCTTGGGCCGATTCACCAGGCGCGAAGCCGTCGAGAGAACCAGCAAGTGGCTCGGGCTCGGGCTCGAGCTCCGTCGGCATGTACTCACCTCACGAACGATGCTCTTGCCACCTCGAACATATAACGCGCCTGCTCGCCTGCCGTTACAGCCCTGCTGCCTATCGAAAGTACTCCGTTCTCGTGTGCCTTTCGGCCTATGCGTGGGCTCTCAGCACAAGGGTGGAATGCCAAGGTCTCAGTCTTACCCGGAACTCCCACCCGCGGCGAGAGCCTTGCCGATGTACTCACCCATTTCACGCATCTCGGCCGTGTCTAGGCCATGGATCGTCGTTTCCCGTTGCCACATCCGCTGCAACGACTTCTCGATTTCGGAATTGCCACCGGTGAACCCTCGGACTAGCTCCATCCAGCGCCTGGCGAGATGCTGCACTGGCTCGCTAGTGGGATCCGTGCCCTTCGCCATCTCGGCGCGCACTTCGTCGATCAAGGTCGCCCATGCCGCTTCGGCGGTGCGCAACCCCTCCTCGCCCAGCGCTTCTTCTCGCCTCCTGATTTCCTCTCGTTGCTCCACGGTGTAGTACTTCTCCATCCTAGTCATCTCCTTGATCGTTTCTAGCAGTTGCTCGACCGACACGCCCTCCGCCTCGCTCAGGCTGGCAGCGACCGTTTCCAGTTGTGCGCACAAACGGCGCTGCTCGCGAATGTGCTCCCGCAGTCGTTTGATGTGCATTTCGATCACCTGCTTTGGCGAGTAGTCCGGACGGTCCAGCCAGTCGCGGACCTCGTCCAGCGAGAACCCCAACTGCCTGAGCGAGACGATCTGCTGCAGACGGACGAGTTCAGCCTGAGCGTATAGGCGGTACCCCGCGTCTGTGCGTCCCGAGGGAGAGAGCAGCCCGATTTCCTGGTAGTAGTGTATGGTGCGCACCGTCACACCCGTACGCTTCGACAGCTCGCCTACCTTCAAGGCTGGGGTTCCCATGGTGCTCTGTCTCTACCTCCTGGTCTCCACGATTCTAGTGGCCACGTTGGTATTGTACAACCTCACGTAACGTGAGGGTCAACAGCCTAGCAGGGTTAGACCGAACCGAACAGGAGGCCACATCTTGGATCTGACGGCACCAGGCATGGCGTTGACTTGCTCAGGGTGGCGGTCCAGCAGCTGAGAGCGTGCGGGTCGGCCGGCAACAGGAGAAGACCTGGCCTGGAGAGTGTTGAATAACGCGGCGCCACCACAAGCAGTAGTAGGGCAACAAAGCCATCAGGCACTACATGTTGTAGGGCTGTCCTGCTATTCAACACTCTCGGCCTGTGCCCTTGCTTTGCTTTCGGTCTTGGGCTATTCTATGGACACCTTGGTCTCAAATTGGCACCGTTTCACTCAGATCGTCGCCGTCTGACCATTGGGCCCACACATAGAATCAACCAGAGGCTGCATAGATGGACATCTATCAACTGAAGGTGACCCTGATACAAAGCGATCCGCCGATCTGGCGACGACTGCAAGTGAGGGGAGATAGCACCCTTGGCCAGCTTCATCGCGTCCTTCAGGTGGCGATGGGCTGGCGTGACCGGCATCTTCACCAGTTCACCATCGGGGGTCGAGAGTACGGCAGGCCCGACCGGGACGATTGGTTCGAACTCGGGGAGATGATCGACGAGAACCGAGTCAAACTGGCTGATTTGGTGAAGGATACCGGGGCGCAGTTCATCTACGAGTATGACTTTGCCGACAGTTGGGAGCACGTGGTTCTCGTCGAGGCAATGCTGCCCTTGGCGCCAGGGCAACGCTACCCGCGATGTCTAGCAGGAGAAAGGGCCTGCCCGCCTGAAGAGTGCGGGGGCATTCGCGGGTACCACAAGATGCTGGAGGAAGTCAGAAATCCGGATGACCCAGAGCATGAATACACTCTTGCGTGGCTAGGAAGTGATTTCGACCCAGAAGCGTTCGACCTGGAAAGAGTGAACCAGGAGTTGGTACCCCCAAGGGAATTCGAATCCCTGTCGCCACCTTGAAAGGGTGGTGTCCTAGGCCTCTAGACGATGGGGGCGGGCGTGTTTGACCACTGTTATTATACCATCCGCGACTTTCCGGTGCAAGACTCGACGTTGACACCCTACCAGACCGCTTGTAGAATGCATGCCTATCAAGGCGAGGTAGAATCCGAACCAATGCTGCGGGATAGGTGGTCTCTCGCTTCGACAGGAATTGGGCGCCGGGAATTCATCGGCAACGGCGCGAAGATGGTTGCCGCACTAGCCCTATACGAAGGCTTGCTCCGTCCTCTCGTGGAGCCGGCGCTCCAACCGGCTCCAGTCGAGCCGCCACGACCGCAGCGTTTCGGTGCCACGTTTAGCCAGATCAAGACCCAGTACATGGGTCTTGACTACCGCGACGCCTTCCGCGAGGTGCTGACGCTGGACTTGGACTTCATCCGCCTCGGCGCTTACTGGAGCGAGATTGAGCCCGAAAAGGGGGAAATCGCTCACTTCGAGAAGCTGGACTGGCTGATCGATGAGGCAGCAAAGCAGGGCCGCGCGGAAGTGATTCTGACGGTGGGGATGAAAGCGCCCGTCTATCCTGAGTTTCACTTCCCACCCTGGGTGCTAGAGGAGATCCTTTTGCCGAAGGTTGGCGTTGTCTCCCAAGATCCCCGACTGAGAGAATATGTCCTCCGTTTTGTCCGTGCCGTGGTGGAGCGCTACGGTGCCGCGGATGTCGTGAAATACATTCAGGTCGAGAACGAACCCTTCGACCCAGTGCTTTACGACTACCAAACCTACCGTTTACTGGGCGAGGAATTCCTGCGAGAGGAGATCGAGATGGTGCGGGCTGTCGATCCGCGCAAACGTCCGATCCTCCTCAATCTCTTCGTTGAAACCAGCCCCTTAACTACGATCTTGGCAAATGTGGAAAGCAGCCCTCTCTACCGACTGGTGGCCGGGAGCCCTGTCGGGCGGCGGGAGCGCCTTGACGCCATCGAGCTGGCCGACATCGTCGGCTATGACGTCTACGCTGCGGTCGGCTGGGATTTCCTTGGCGGCCGGTTCTACATCCGCCCTTGGCGACGTGCGGACTACAACAATCTAGTGGTCTGGCGGCAGAGAGCAGAGAGCGCGGGCAAGAGGGCCTACATCATGGAAGCGCAGGCCGAGCCATGGGAGCCTGGATCGGCTGTGCACATCAAGCAGCGAGAATACCCGAGCTTCAACCCTGAAGCAATGGTGAAGTTCGTGGACCGCCTAGTGGAGCTTGGCTACCGCGACGTCTGCTTCTGGGGGGTGGAGCACTGGCTGTGGCACCGGCGAGCCGGCCACCCGGAATGGTGGGATACTGGGTTGAACATTATGTCACGATACCGCTAGCGCCAACCAAACTTGACAGCAGTCAGGAAATGTGTATCATGGATCGTAGGTAAGATAAGGCCCTCGAAGCGGCGGGTTTGGTGCCGACACCGGCGATCAGATCACCCTGACAGCGCGCGGAGAGGGCTATCTTGATCTCTCGAGACTGGGGAGGCCAAAGATGCTCAAGAAGCTGCTAGTGATGTTGGATGGATCCGAACTGGCCGAATGTGTCCTTTCGTATGTGGATACCCTCGGCTTCTGCGCGGAACACGCCGATCTCGTCCAAGTTGTCCCTACACCTCATGGCATGCCGATCAAAAAGTCCGAGCTGCCCGACTTCGTTGCCGACCCAAACACAGGCCTGCGTATCTCCACGATGTCAACCAGCACGCCGGGCGGCCGGCGAGTTCCCGAAGATGAGGGCTTCTGGTATCAGGACAAGATGATGGAACGTGCGGAGGCCGAAGCGAGGGACTACCTCATTGGCATCGGAAAGCGGCTGGAGGACAAAGGAATCAAGATCGAGCCCGTGGTGTTGTTCGGAGATCCGGCCTCCGAAATCGTCGACTACGCGACAAAAACCAATGCGGATCTGATCGTCATGTCATCGCACGGCCGGTCGGGCATTGGGCGGTGGGCCTTTGGTAGCGTCGCTGACAAGGTCCTGCGCGCATCGCCGGTTCCTGTCATGCTGATTCGTGCCGGCATGTGCCCGGCGATCTAAGGCGCCGACCAGCAAGGGGCGAGGTCACCTCGACCTTCTCAGATGAATAGACTTGACAGCCGGCTGAAAATCAGTATGATAGCGGCTAACAGAGTTGAGCCCTCGAAAACGCATTGCGGCGGTTTCCGCCTGAGGTCGACCAGCCCACCACCGGAGGCATGCGCGAAGAGGGCTCTATCTGATCTCCCGGGATTACTTTGGAGGAAGGGCCATGCTGAGGAAGATGTTGGTCACGTTGGACGGTTCCAATCTCGCGGAAATGGTATTGCCCTATGTAGAGAGTTTCGGCGGCACGACAAAGGACATCGTTCTGGTGCGCGTGATTGCGCCGCCGACTGGTGGGCAATCGCCGAAGAAGACGGGAGCCGCGGATTACGTGATCGACCCTGTGTCTGCGCGATACATCCACACCGCCGAACCACGAGAGAGGCCTCCTCAGGTTGGTGGTGAATACTGGTATCAGGACAAGGAAGCCCAGGCCCGCGAAGCAGCGGCAAGAGACTACCTCAGCACTGTTGCCGAGCGCCTGAAGGCGAAAGGGTTCAATGTGGAGACCACCGTCCTTTTCGGGAATCCCGCAGACGAGATCGTAGCGTTTGCCAAGAAGTGCAAGGCGAGTTTCATCGTGATGTGCACTCACGGTCGGTCGGGACTAGGTCGCTTGGTCTATGGTAGCGTGGCCGACAAGGTGCTGCGAACGGCAACGATCCCTGTCTTTCTCGTCCGCGCGGGGATGACTGAAGCCGGTTAGGCTGGCAGCTTCATCGGTGTCCGATTCGCTCTTCGCAAGTCTCTGGAATCTGCTATTTCCACGGCGGTGCGCTGGCTGCGGCAGATGGGGTTTTTGGCTCTGCCCAGCTTGCGTCGCCGAAATTGGCGAGAGCTGGTCTAGGGCCGGCGGAAGCCAAAGGGGAAATGGCCGCTCCGAAGTATGGCGCACCGGAGCGGTGCGGGGGACATCCCTAAGCGGCCTACTGGCGATGGCTCCCTACGTCCCTCCCCTGAAGCCGGCCATTCACCAATTCAAGTACCGCTTTGTAGCCGACGTGGGCTTGACCCTCGGGGATCTTCTGGCCGACTTCGCCAAGGACCGACTTCCGGCGGGTGATCTGCTGATCGTCCCCGTGCCCTTGCACCACACACGGTTGCGTTGGCGCGGCTTCAATCAGTCCGGGGTTCTCGCCAAGAGAATGGCCTCCCGTCTTGCTCTCCCTTATGATGAAGCCGCGCTACGCCGGGTACGGGCCACAGACCCTCAGGTGAACCTCGACGCGGCTAGTCGGCGGGGAAACGTACGTGGAGCCTTCAACTGCATCGATCCCAACGCTGTCCGCGGTAAGATGGTAATCGTCGTGGACGACGTGGCCACGACTCTGGCAACACTCGACGAATGTGCTCGCGTTCTACGGGCGGCCGGCGCGCGGGATGTCTGGGGGCTGGTCCTTGCGCAGGGTTAGCTGAGTAGTTGCTCGTCATGGTTATCGGCTGTCCGTGGCCGCATGGCCGATCCGGAACTGGTTCATTTCCCCTGACCGCCGATAACGATCAACGGATATCTGATTAGCCATCAGTTGCCGAGGGTAGTGACCGGCGGCGGGATGCGGCCGCCACGCTTGACGAAGCGATCAGCAGAGAAACGGCTCACGGCCATGACGGGTGCCTTGCCAAGCAGCCCGCCATATTCTACCCAGTCGCCCACTCCCTTACCGGGGACCGGGATGATGCGGACGGCCGTGGTCTTGTCGTTGATCACGCCAATGGCCATCTCATCGGCGATGATCGCGGCGAGAGTCTCTACCGAAGTATCGCCCGGCACGGCGATCATGTCGAGGCCGACCGAACATACCGAGGTCATCGCCTCCAGCTTTTCAATGCTGAGCGCTCCACGGGCCGCCGCAAACATGGTGCGGTCATCCTCGCTAACAGGGATGAAGGCGCCGCTCAGGCCTCCCACATAGGAACTGGCCATCGCGCCGCCCTTCTTGACTGCGTCGTTGAGCATGGCGAGAGCAGCGGTAGATCCAGGCGCCCCGGCCAGCTCCAAGCCCATGGCCTCCAGGATGCCGGAGACGCTATCTCCGGAGGCCGCTGTCGGCGCGAGGGAGAGGTCGACGATGCCGAACGCCACGCCCAGTCTCCTGGCCATCTCCCGGCCCACCAACTCCCCCATGCGAGTGATCTTGAATGCCGTGCGCTTGATCGCCTCTGCCACGCCACCGAGATCGGCATCAGGCATTTTCTCCACCACGCTCTGGATCACCCCGGGCCCGCTGATACCGACGTTGATTACGCACTCTCCCTCGCCGTACCCGTGAAAGGCCCCGGCCATGAAGGGGCTATCTTCCACGGCATTGGCAAAGACCACCAGCTTCGCGCACGCCACCCCACCCTGAGCCGCCGTACGCTCCGCGGCGTCCTTGATCACCTGCGCCATGCGGTAGACGGCGTCCATATTGATTCCGGCGCGGGTATCCGCGACCGCAACCGAGCCACAGAGGTGCTTGGTGGTGGACAAGGCTTCTGCTAGGGAATCGATGACGATCCTATCGCCACGGGTGAAGCCCTTGTAAACCAGAGCCGAGAAGCCGCCAATGAAGTCTACGCCCACATTGGCTGCCGCGCGGTCGAGGGCCTCGCCGATAGGGACGTAGCTGTCGCTATTACAGGGTGCAGCTACGGTGCCAATAGGGGTAACGGAGATACGCTTGTTGGTAATCGGTATCCCAAGCTCGGCGGCAAGCTGGTCCGCCGTCTGCACCAGGTTCGCCGCCCGACCAGTGATCTGATCGTAGACCTTTGTACACAGACGAGACTCGTCGCTGTCGGCGCAGTGATGGAGGGCAATGCCCATGGTCACGGTCCTGATGTCCAGATTTTCCAGCGCGACCATGCGAATGGTTTCGAGAATCTCTTCCTTGCTGAATCGCATCCGACTTGCCCCCGTGCGGGATTATAACACACAGTCTCGACCGTCTCAAAGAAACTTCCGTTTTTCTTGCCAAATCCTCTTGACAGAACGCAAGGGCTGGAATATACTCTACCGTAGCAAGGCTAGGTGCGAGGCTGGGCGCCGTGAGACGCCGAATGGGATCCCGTGACGAACGGAGTGGTGAGGTAAAATCGAGTGCGATTGTGTAGCACCTAAGAACTTGCCCGACCTGATCCGTAACCGCTCATCGACATCGATGAGCGGTTATTCTTGTAAGCTTCGCGCCTACCAACCGAAATCCAGTCGCTCGATCAGGCGGTCGGGGAGGCCTTGTTCCGCCATCTGCCGCTGGGTGCGTCCGATGTCGTATGCCACTCGGCATAGCCTCACGGTGCCAGCCTCAACATCATACAGAAGGTAGGCAGCACGCGGGTCTCCATCGCGTGGTTGCCCCACACTACCGGGATTCAATATCAGCCGCCGCTCATGCAGAAGGAGAGATGAGTGTTCTGGGTAGTCCAAGATCTCGCATTCGCCAAAGGCCTGATCATACTCGAAGACCACCGGCACGTGACTGTGGCCGACGAGGCAGTACGGCGTCTGGAGCAAGGCGAAGCTGAGCAAGGCCGCCTCGGGAGAGAGCAGATACTCCCAAATCGGATTCCTCGGGCTGCCATGGACTAGCGTGAATTCACCACGCGTTATGGTAAACGGTAGCCCTTTCAAATAGCGGGCATTCATCTCCTTGAGCTGCTGCCTCGTCCAGAGTATGGCCTCTGCCGCGTCCTCATTGAACTCGGAGAGATCCAGTCCGCCAACTGCCGCCAGGTCGTGGTTTCCGAGCACGCACAGGTGTTTGCGCCGCTGCAGGAGTTCGATGCATTCATTAGGGGCCGGACCATATCCCACAAGGTCGCCTAAGCACCAGACTTCCTCCGCACCACCATGACCGTCTATGTCTTGTAACACCTTCTCGAAGGCACCAAGGTTCCCGTGAATGTCGGACACTATAGCAATCTGCATAATATGCGCCCTCTACCGCTAGTCGGTGCCAGGACTATACCATTTTTCGGCCAAGTTGACCAGACGAGTTGTGGGCCTCCCGCGAAATCGGTATAATGACAATCGGGATGAGAATTGCAGAACTGGGCGAATTCGGGCTGATCGATCTCGTGGCGAAGAAGATCGAAGAGTGGGAGCGCCGGTCCGCAGCGGAAGCTCAAAGATCAGGGGAACAACCGGTTCCCGGCCAGTTGCTCATTGGAGTGGGTGATGATACGGCGGCCTGGCTCACTGATTCCCCTGTTCAGCTAGCGACCACCGACACGCTGGTACAGGACGTGCATTTCACCTTGGCAACCACCACCTGGTATGACCTGGGCTGGAAGAGCTTGGCAGTCAACCTGAGTGATATTGCCGCCATGGGTGGCTCGCCTACCAATGCCCTAATCACTTTGGGCTTACCAGGCGACGTGCAAGTGGAAGACATCTTGCAGTTCTATGACGGAATGTTGGATATCGCCACCAGATTCCGGACGCGGCTGGTAGGCGGGGACATGGTCGCATCGAAGTCGATCTTCGTTACGGTCTCCCTTAGTGGCGTGGCGGCTGTGCCGCGGGCTTTGCCCGAAAGTCCTGCTGACGTGCCGTTGCTGAAGCGCTCCGGCGCCCGGCTGGGCGATCGCATAGCGATCACCGGCTACCTGGGCGCGGCGGCCGCCGGCCTGCGAATGCTCCTTTCAAGCCAGCACTTTGAGCGACAGATTGCCGACCATCTTTACGCCGCGCATGCCAGGCCCGTACCGCGTGTGGCGGAGGGACAGTTGGTGCTGAAGGCCGGGGTGCGAGCGGCAATGGATATCAGCGATGGCCTGCTGGCTGATTTGGGGAAGTTGTGCACGGCCAGCCAAGTGGCGGCTCGGGTTCGCCTGGAAGAGATACCGATAGATCCGACGGTCGTCGCCGCCTATCCTAAAGAGGCGATCGACCTTGCGCTGGGAGGAGGCGAGGACTACGAGCTCCTCTTTACGGCTCCTGAGGAAACCATGGCCAACGCCTTGGCCATGCTACCGATTGGAGCTAGCATCATCGGCGAGATCGTCGGTGGCACGCCTGGGCAGGTCGAGGTGGTCAATCGGCTGGGCCATGAATACGTGCCCCGAAGGGTGGGGTGGGATCACTTCGATTCGCCGCACCGCAGCCCGTAGCGGGTAGTGGGGCCCCCAAAGGGGACGGGTGGCTGCCGAACAGTGCGAAACGTGAAACGACTGACACTATTGAGCAAGAGCCCAGAGCAGACCCAGATGATTGGCGAGGCACTGGGCCGCCTAGCACAGCCAGGCGACCTCTACCTGCTGGTCGGAGAGTTGGGCGCTGGGAAGACCAGCTTGGTACAGGGTCTGGCCCGAGGCCTCGGAGTAGAAGAGACAGTAAAAAGCCCCAGCTTCACTCTGATCAACGAGTACCGGGGCAGAATACCGCTCTACCACGCCGATCTGTACCGTATAAGCAATGCCGAGGACGTGATCACACTTGGCTTGGACGACTACATCTTCTTCGGTGAGGGTGTCACGGCTGTCGAATGGGCACATCAAGCACTGGATGTATGGCCGGAGGAAAGGCTAACCCTGTTCTTAAGCTATGTCGCGGATCAGGTACGTCAGATCGAGTGCGAGGCCATTGGAGAGCGGTACGAAGAACTCCTGCGCGACCTGGGCAAGCGGCTAGAAATCCTTGAGGAGGCATAGTTTGCTTCTGGCCATTGATACATCCACGCAGGTCGCGGGTGTTGCGCTTTGGCAAGCTGAGACGGTATTTGCGGAGCTGACCTGGCACGCGGGTCAGAATCATACGGCCGAGCTCATTCCTAACATCCAGTTGCTCCTGGACATTGGGAGGATATCGCTGGAGGCGTTGACGGGTCTAGCAGTGGCTAAAGGGCCAGGGAGCTTCAATGGGGTACGCGTCGGCATTAGTGCGGCGAAAGGCCTCGCCTTGGCTCGAGAGCTACCATTGGTAGGCATCTCCACTCTAGAGGTCCAAGCCTATCCCTATGCACCGTGTCGTTACCCAGTGGTGCCCGTGCTGCCTGCGGGGCGCGGCGAGTACGCTGTGGCAAAATACCAGACCTGGCGGGGAGCATGGCGATGTGTTGTCAAGGAACAAATCGTCGACTTCGCCGGTCTCTGCGACTTGATCGGTCGCCGGGCGCTGGTCACCGGCGAAATCGCCCCTGAACTGGCGGACCGGCTGCGGAAGGCCGTCGCGGCCAAGGCCTTGATCGCGCGACCATCCGCCGCCCTGCGCCGACCTGGCGCTCTGGCCGAACTCGCTGCGCAAAGGCTGCGGCGAGGAGAAGTGGATGACGTGTCTTCCTTGCAGCCGATCTACCTGCGCCGACCACCAATCACCCGAAGGAAGGCAAGCTAAGATGCATGGTAACCACGGGTTTTCAGCACGCCTTGAGCTTACCGGTCATATTCTCGATTCGCTGATCCTCTCTGAGGTGCTAGACGAGATCCTAGCGCTCGGCGGTGACTATGAGATCGAGCGGCTTGACGTCGGTCACACGCCAGCCAATCCGTCATATGCCCGGATCATGGTGAAGACGGACACACCGGACAGACTCTCCCGAATCCTCACGCGATTGCATGAGCTAGGTGCAGAGACACTGGAGGACTGACTATTGCGAGTATTAATGTGTCCGCCCAAGTACTATGGCGTTTACTACGAGATCAATCCGTGGATGTCGGTGGCAAATCCGGCCGACATTGACGTTGCTCGCCGTCAATGGAACAATCTCCACGACCTCTACCGCAGTCTGGGTGTAGAGGTGGAACTGCTGGAACCCGTAGAAGGGCTACCCGACATGGTCTTCACGGCGAATGCCGGGTTGATCGATGGCAACCGCTGCGTGGTCAGCAACTTCCGCCATCAGCAGCGGAAGGGCGAGGAGCCCTACTTCAAGAAATGGTTTCAGGAGCATGGTTTCGAGATTCTCGAACTTCCCCCAGAGTATCACTTCGAGGGGGCGGGAGACACCAAGTGCTACCAGGATGTTCTGTTTGCTGGCTTCCACTTCCGGTCCGATGCTCGCAGCCATACCGTTATCTCCCACTTCTTACAGCGGCGGGTAATCCCCTTGGAACTTGTCGATGAGAAGTTCTATCATCTCGACACCTGCTTTGCTCCCTTGGCAAGGTCGCTGGTAATGTACTATCCCCCAGCATTCGCCAGATATTCCCGCAGGGCAATCCAGCACTATGTCACAGACCTTCTCCCTGTCGATAAGGAAGATGCCCTAGGCTTTGCCTGCAATTGCGTAGTGGTGGACGACAAAGTCATCGTCAACTGGGCCTCGCCGGCACTACGAGCCGAGCTAGCCACCCGTGGCTTCGAGGTGCTAGAGGTTGACGTCTCGGAGTTCATGAAGGCTGGAGGCGGCACCGGCTGCCTCACGCTTGTTCTGGAGCCATGATTGGCGCGTACTTGACGTGACGACGGAGGGAGGACAAATCTCTTGACGACATGGAGAACCCTTGGCCTACTGCTGATCGGCATCTTGTTTTCCGTGTCCGGTGAGTTGATGCTGAAGCATGGCATGAACAAAGTGGGCACGCTCAGCCTGAATCCAACGCTCTTCATTTCATCACTAGTACGGACCTTCACCACTCCTTATGTGCTGGCTGGTTTCGCTCTGGTCTTCTGCGGGTCGATCTTCTGGCTCGCCGTGATCTCTCGCATCCAGCTCAGTATTGCCTACCCGATGTTGAGCCTAAGCTATGTAATCGCGCTCTTAGCTTCTTGGCGCCTATTTGGCGAGCAACCGACCGCCACGAAACTGGTGGGAGTGGTGATCATCGTTCTGGGTGTTGTGGTGATCTCTCGGGCTTGATGGACGACTTGAAGTACGAACTGGAGGCCATTCTCTTCGATCTCGATGGCACGCTCGTAGATACGGCCGAGTTGATCCTGGCCTCCTACCGTCACACCTTTTCCACGCATCTGGACTATTGCCCCCCAGACAAGGCGATCATCGAAGGCTTTGGCACGCCAATGCCATCTCAGCTAGCACGTTTTGTCGACGGGGACCTAGCGCCCCTGGTCAAGACGTATCAGCGCTTTATCTTCGCCAACCACGATGCGTTGATCAAGCCCATTTCCGGAGTATCCGAAACGCTGCGAAGCTTGCGCTCCCGAGGCTACGTCTTGGCAGTCGTCACCTCCAAGACGAGAGCTGCGGCGCTGATGAGTCTCCAGCGCTTCGACCTCGCCGGCTTTTTCCAAGTCATCGTGACCGAGGAAGACACGGTGCAGCACAAACCACATCCCGAACCATTGCTCTTGGCACTCGACCGTTTGCAAATTGCCCCTACTCATGCCCTCTATGTTGGCGACTCCGCCCATGATTTGGTTGCGGGGAAAGCCGCGGGCGTCCGGGTGGCCGCTGCGCTCTGGGGACCATGCACTAGTCATGATCTCCTGTCCTACCAGCCCGATTATGCCTTGAACTCGATCTGTGATCTTCTTCACTTCTGTTTACCCCTTGACTCACCCCGGGGAAAGATCGATAATGCCTCAAAGTAGTCGTCAGAGCGCGCGATAAATGATTTGTGATACGTAGACAGATGCGTGAAACCGGATAGACGGTGAAAGCCGAAGGTTGATAGCGGACAACCGGTGGCTAATAGCCATTGGCTGATCGCTAGCACAACGAGGACAGGTACTCTCGACATGCCCACGGTGAAGTCACTCTGCGAGCTGGCTCGCGAAGAGATCAAGCAAGGAAGGTTCGAAGAAGCCGAATCCATTGTTAGCCGTGTGCTGACACACTACCCAAAGAGCGTGGAAGCGCACCGCGTGCTCGGCGAAGTGTACGCCGAAAGCGGCAGAGTGGAAGAGGCGGGACGATTCTTCAGACTGGTGCTGAGTGCCGACCCGGAGGACTACTTTGCTCACGTCGGGCTAGGGGTTAGTCTACGCGATCAGGGTAGCCTTCATGATGCCATCTTCGAATTTGAAAGGGCGCTAGAACTCCGACCCAACAACGCCGAACTACGCAAAGAGATCCTCCGGTTGCGGGCCCTGCGAGATGGTGTGCAGGGCAACCGGGTGAAGCCCACCAGAGCAACGCTGGCGCGCATCTACCTCGCGGACGGACGCTACGAGCGGGCGCGGGAAGGATTTGCCGCAGTCGTCGAAAAGGATGTCAGCAGGCTCGACGCTTGGGTTGGGTTGCTGCAAGCCCTCTGGCGGGCAGGGCGCAGCATCGAAACCATGGAAGAGGGCAAGCGCGTTCTGGACCTGGCACCTGATTGTGTGAAGACGCAACTGATCCTAGGAGCTTGCTATCTGCAGGAAGGGCACCTTGAGGAGGCGCAACATTTCCTCGAGAAGGCACATGCGCTCGACCCCGATGGGATCCTCGCAGAGGACCTCTTCGAAGGAGAACTGCCGAGAGCATTCGCCGAACTCGGGCCATCCGAGGTCCCCGACGAGCCAGAAGGGCACTCCTCTGACCTGCGGCTGCTGGGAGTGAGCTCGCCTACCTTGACGATTCCTTCGGTGGGGGCCAGGCGAAGTGCCGAGCGGCCTGCCGTTCCATCGTCGGAGAGAGACACGGCTGACCTCGCTCCCTTTCCCGACAATCCACCACGGCTTGCCACGGCTAGGCTTCGCTCCATACCCGGCGATACGATGCGGCCGCCTCGTCGCCCGATCGCCGCAGATCAAGAAGGAGACACGACTGCTCTGAACGAACCGGCGTCGGAAGACATATCCGAAATGATCGCCGCGGTGCAACGCGTGCTGCAGGATGACCCGTCCAATCATCTATACCGCCTTCACCTTGCCACGCTTCTGGCTGCGAGCGGGCAGTTGGATAAGGCTTTGCCGGAATTCCGAACCCTGGTGGAGGACGCGCCGGAGTTATTAGAGGACCTGATCGACGAACTGCAACTGGCTGCCGCCGAGCATGAACAGAATGCGGAGATTCGGCGCCTACTGGGCGATGCTTACATGAAACGCGGTCGCTTCCAAGAAGCAATCGATGCCTACGGTAAGGTGCTAGACCAGAAATAGAGGTGTGACCTTGCAAGAGTTGATAGAGACTCTAGGCGCACTAGAAGGAGTGCGGAGCGTCCTGCTGGCTAGCAAAGATGGGCTCGTAGTGGCCAGCACCTTCAAACCGGATGGAGACGACGAACTCCATGCCGCGCTGACAGCCGCGCTTCTCGGCGCCATGGACCGCACTACCCAGCGGATCGGGCTGGGCAAAACCCTGGATTCGATGTTGCAGACCGATGATTGCGCGGTGCAGATCATGGACGTGGATGAGTTTGTGCTCGTGGTCGTCTCCGACAAGCTGTTCAATATCGAAGAGGTGAGAAGGGGGATGCGCCGCGTGGCGGAGGGAATCTCGGCTTTATCATCTGAGTAACATCCGACGAAAGGAGCACGGTTTCGATGGAGAAAACCCTGGTGATCATCAAGCCCGACGCTGTGCAGCGTGGGTTGATTGGCGGCATCATTTCCCGCCTCGAGGCTCGCGGGCTGAAGATCACGGCGATGAAGATGATCCAGATGGATCGGGCGCTAGCTGAAAGGCACTACGGTGTGCACGCGGGCAAGGCCTTTTTTGAGGGATTGGTGAACTATATCATCTCCAGCCCAGTGGTAGTGGCTGTGGTCGAGGGAAGGGGCGCCGTGCAGGTTGTGCGCAATACCATGGGAGCGACTGATCCAGCCAACGCGGCACCCGGGACGATACGAGGTGATTGGGCATTGGAAATCGGCCGCAACTTGATCCATGGCTCAGATTCGGTGGAGAACGCACAAAAGGAGATCGCTCTCTTCTTTGGAGAGGAGGAGATTCTCGGCTACAAGAGGTGTACCGATCTCTGGATCTCAGAGGAAGAGGAATGGCTCTAGGCCACACACCGCCCACCAGAGGAAGCGGCACACATGACTACTGCAGAAGGAGGTCGAAACGGACCTCCTCTCTGCGGCCGGTCAGCCGCCGAAGGCCGCGACGAACCAGATCGATCGAGCGGTCTCCTACCTGCATGGCAACGACCGAACCAATGACGATTCCAACGAGGCTTCCGAAGAACACCCCCAGGACAAATAGCCGGTTATCCTCTAGACTCACCTTCACGCTACGTACTCCTCCTAATGGCTATTGAATCTTGACCACCGGTGTTGCGCTTCCCCAAAGCCTTTCCAAATGGTAATACTCCCTCTCCAATGGAGTGAAGACGTGAACAATCACGTCGCCAAAGTCGAGTAAGACCCACCCAGACTCAATAGTACCCTCGCGGTGGAGTAGAGCAGCGCCTTCATGAGTGAGAGCGCGATCGATCTCTTCACAAATGGCGCGCATCTGCCGTTCCGTCGTGCCGTTGCAAATGACGAAGTAGTCGGCAAACGTCGACGCCCTGCGGATATCGAGCATCACGATATCTTGAGCCTGCACATCCGAAGCGGCTTCGACCGCCCGGCGAGCTATGTCAACAGAATTCAGCAGCAGAACCTCTCAACAAAGGGATTTCTGACGTGTATATTATAGCACCTCTAACACGCGAAATGAACAAGCTCTCGGCTCGGACCCTCGCGAAAAGTCCAACCACGTGCTATGATCAAGCTCGATTAAACGACGCAGCTGTCTCGGGGTGAGGAGGGGAGCGGTGATTCTGCACCTGCAGGAAAGGGATGTTACGCGCGCCATTCGCAGTTGGAGGCAAGCCCACGAATTCGTGACACGCAGGGATTGCAGGCTCGAAGCTAGGCTCAGCTTCGAGCAGCTGGTGGCTGCAACACTTCAAGATTTGAGTGACTGTCGGACAATGTCGGACCTACTGCAGCGTTATTACTTCGTGGACGCTAAATGGATTGCCGACATGGTGGATCGATGCGAATCCCATTCTGAACTTACACCTTCCCAATGTGCCTGGATTCAGGGGGCAGCTTTCTGGATCCGAATGCAGGAACTTATGGTCAAGAGCTAAGGGCGCGAGTTGCCAGCGATCAGCTTTCAGCTCGCTTCTGCCGGTTCATTTCTTGGTATCTACTGGCTGACGGCTGAGACCTCGGATCACAAGACCCATGCGGCGTTGTCGAACCGGCCCTATGGCTTGGCAAGTCGGTAGATACCACGATTGTTCGAGTAGTAGAGGGCCCCATCTGGGCCGCTGACGACAGCGAACTGACAGCCTGTCAAAACGATGTCGTCCGATAGCACACGGTCAAAGCCCGGCGGACTGAGGCGGACGCGATGCATTTCACGACGACGGGCATTGCAGAAGAAAGCGTCGTTCTGCCACTCGCGAATTCGGCTATTGCGGTAGAAGTCAAGACCGCTAATCTGACGAGGCGGCCAATAGGTAATTAGCGCATCGTTCCCCCTGTGGTTATGTGGGTCGGACGGCACCGCAGCACGAGGATTACTCCCAGAAACCACCAGGTCTAGCTTATCGGTTTCCCCACTAGCGTCAGTGGCATAGAGTTCTCCGCTAAGTGGGTGAAAGGCGAGGCCGAAAGCACTCGCTATTCCCACCGCATACACCGCCGGCTGGCCGTTCTTGAACACCCCTTCGCCTGGCACGGCGCCGTCGGCGCGGTAACGGAGCACCTTCCCAGCCAAGCTGCTCGGATCGGCCGCTGCCGGCCGATTCTCCCCCGCGCCGATACCAACGTAGAGGTTGCCGTCGGGCCCGAAACGTAAGCCGCCCCCGTTGAGGATGAAGGCAGAAGGTAGATTGTCGACAAGGACAACGGGCTCCATGCCCCGGCCCTTCGCTTCCGTGGCGCGGATCAGCCGATTGGGGCCATTCAAACCACCAGGGTGACCGTCCCTAGAGGCAGTGTACAAGACATAAACATAGTGGTTGCGACGGAATTCCGGATCGATGGCGATGCCCAGCAGACCAGCCTGTGGTTGACCGGACACCGCCAGGGTGAGGAAAGGCTCCCGTTGTAGTCTACCTTCCCGATCTACGATGCGAACCTGGCCCGTGTGCAATTCGCCGAAGAAAAGGCGGCCATCGGGGGTAAAGGCCATGGCCACAGGCGTATCGGCATCGTCAACAACCGTCTCCTGGCGCACACCGGGTGGGAGGTTTCGAATTTCTGCCGGAGGTTCTGCGCCGTCGAGGCTTTCGACCCGTCCTGTCTGCGAGTCGCCGGTCGCCGAAGGGGTACTGCGTACCAGGGGGACGACGCGGGCTGCTCCACGGCAGCCGCCATCGTCACCACCATCTAATGCTGTGAGGTTATTCTGCCGCATAACGAATGAGGCGAGCTCACCAAACTGCGCCAGTAAACCACCGTGATCGTCCCATAGAGTAGCGACCAATTGGTAGGCCTGGCCATCGGTAAGGGACGGGAACCAGACGCCGAGGTGGCTGGACTGACCTGAGGACAGGCTCAGGCGGCTGTCGGCAATAGCCGCCGAATCGCCAGCCCCAATCGGGCGTAAAGCGAAGACGATTTGCCTCTCCTCCTGCCTTCCAACGCGTAGGTACAGATCGGCGTAGAGGTCGTGGTCGTCGGCACGGAGCCGCAGGTGATCGATGCCATAGGAACTAATCTGCAAGGGTTGGCCCGGCAAAGGCGGGTCTCCCTCGCTGTACCCAATCTGCAGCCAGTGGCGTCTGACCCAGGCCAAGTAATCGCCCCGCCACAGCAACTGGTTATCTTCCTCTGCAAGGCTGATGAAGGCCCCGGCGTAGCCCTGAGCGAGTGCAAGAGAAAGAAGGCCACTAACGCCATAGCCAGGACTGTGCAGCGCGAACTCACCGACGACCAAGGGCCGGTCAAGTGGTGGCACCCGAGCCTCCGGTAGTGGTTCCGCGGCGGATTGCGCCACCCAACGGACGCTGTAGTAGTCCAGTCCAAGATCGGACCAGAGGGGAAGGTCGTCCTCGCCGGTCAGGACAGTGGCCAGGGCCTGTCCTCTGGCGTGGATCGCCTGCGCTGTCTCTTGGACGAAGTCACGGACGGATGCCTCGGCGGTCCCCCATCCGCCGGGCGGCTGGGAAATGATCTCGTATGCCAGCACGTGGGGATCGCCGGCAGTGCGGTCCAGAAACGGGAAAACTGCCCCGGCCATCAGGGCGGCCCACCGGTCAGGGTCCGCGAGCAGATGCAGTAGGTCGTCGGCCGAGGTCTCCGATGCCACACATTCCGCCGGCCCCTGTTGTAGGTCAAAGAGACTGAAGATAAGGCGAAGGCCATGCCGGTCGGCCAGTGAAAGCACAGTATCAAGGTCGGCCAAGAGAATCTCGTCGAACTCGCCCTGTTGACCGGCGCTGGTCTCTTGCAGGCTCGCCGGGCCAAAGACGTGCAACTTGATCACTCGGACGCCTGCCGCCGCGAAGTTTGCGAAATCGGCATCGATAACCGCTGCTGTGCCGGGATGTGAGGGTCCGGCTTCACCGCCGATGTCAGCACCAAGTGGAAGAGAGTAGTTCACCCCGGCCCAGAATCGGCTCCCCTGCGGCGTAGGCAACCCCTTCTCGCCAGGGGAAGCGGCCCGGACTGGCGGGGCTATGGTCTGGCCATCCGGCGGCCTTCCCCAGACGAGCTCCCCGTCTCGATAAAGGGCGAAGGCCGAGTCGGTTCCCAACCCCAACCCTTCCGCAGAGCTCTGGTTATCCGTTCGCCCACCACTAACCCCTTCCTCAGCAATGCTCACCGAGATCTTGCCGCTGTCTCGGTAGGCAGCGATTGCGCCATGCTGATCGCCGAAGGTGAGACGGAGACAGCACGGGCCAGCAGTGCCATCAGCTACCAGCTCGCTGAGAACCTCTCCCCCAGGGATGTCCCGGCCGTCCACCGATACTCTCAGGCCGGCGGCTGATCCTGAAACGTCGAACCAATAGCGCAGTTCGAGCCGAGAAAAAGGGACAGCCTCTGGGCCCTCGTTGCGCAACCATATATCAAAGCGCAGCCCGTTGTCATCTTTGACGCCATCGCTGACCAGAACGGACAGGGCTTCGCGCGGTGGACCTAACACGCCAGCGGTGCCAGCGGCAAGGGGTTGGGCCAAATAGCGCGAGAGGAGAGCCAGCCTTTCAGGCCTTACGGTACGCCAATCGTCAGCCAGAATACCGCCAGTGTCGCTAGAATCAGGATTGAGGGCCCAGTGTAGGTAGCCAATGTGATTGTCCTGCAAATAATCGACAAATGCTCGCTGCCACATGCCATCTCGGTCGGGGCCCACCGAACGGTCGCCAAACTCGCCCACGACCACCGGAGCGATGTTCTCGTGCGTCAAATATCCCCAGTACTGGTCCCATATCGCCACCAGGTTATCCGGGAAATCGGCATCCCAGAACCAAGGTTGGGGAAACACGGCAGGACCATAGTCATGCGGGCTATACACCACCCGGTTGGGCACCTGCAGCCTAACGGGATGATCTCGGACCGACTCCAGATTGCCGCCCCACCAGTAGGACACCCATGGAGACCATTGGATACCTTGAACGAAAACCAGAAGATAAGGGTTCTCCTGTAGGATGGCGTTGCCGGCGCGTTCGGCGGCCAGACGCCAATCGGTTAGCGGATCGTCGCTGCCCCAGGTCGCTTGATCCTTTGGCTCGTTATGTAAATCGACGCCGACAACGGTATCGTTGCCTCGGTACCGTGCCGCCAGCATGCGCCAATCGGCTATCCACTGCGCCTCCGATACCTCCTCGGTGTACCACAACGGGCTCTGCCCACTGCTGTCTGGGCGGTGCCGGTCGAGAATGACACGGAGGCCCCTCTCGCGCGCCCCGGCGATCAGTCGATCCAACAATTCCAGCGGAGTCAAGTCACGCAGATCCGGGTTCAACAGGTAGTCAATGGCGGACACCCTTGCGTTGGGCTGGAGCATCTCGTTTGTATACGGCACGCGGAGGGTATTGAAGCCTAGGGTTGCAACTTGATCGAGCAGGGAGCGCCAATTGCGCCGGTCGAGACCGTGAGGGGCAAAGGTACCAGTCTCGAAGCCGAACCAGCTCACGCCCGTGATCTGCGCGAGGTGACCGGCAGCGTCATAGAGCTGGCCGCCGCAAGTATGAAGATAGTTGGTGGGGAAACCCGTGGGACCGGTCGGGATAGGAAGATGGGCAGGGTCTCGGACGCACGGGCTGGGGTCCCAAGGGGCAGAAGATGGCTCTGAGGCGCGTGAGGTGAACCGGGTGGGGATCGCCCCCTTCTGGCTGGCGTTGAGGACCAGCCCGACTGTAACGAAGACGGCCAAAGACATCCCGATCAGGACTGCCTTTACCTTTCTCTCTGGAGCGCGTCGCCATCGCATACGGCCTCAGTCGCAAGTGGCATGCCAGATGGCTGCGAAGGCCCTCCCTTTGTGACCGTGATATAATGCCGTTGGCGCGAGGCGCAGCCTCGCCCCTCAGCAATTATCTTTGGGGGGCATCAATGGATCTATTTGAAGCGATCAGGGAAAGGCGCAGCGTGCGTCGGTGGAAGGACGATCCGGTGAAGGAGGAGGACCTTCTGAAGATTCTCGATGCGGCACGCCTGGCACCCAGTGCCACCAACGAACAGCCGTGGCATTTCATCGTGGTCCGCGATCGGGATTTCATTCGCAGTATGGGAGCAGTGGTACACGCCATGTTAGACGCCCGTATCGAGGTGCAAGAGAGCACCGAACGCCGCGAAGCCATGCAGCGGTTTCGGGTCACTAACACACACTTCGAGAATGCCCCGGTGGCGATCGCCGTTCTTACCAAGCCGTGGCCCTCTTATCGCACCGACTACGAACGTCAGGCCCATGACCCTGGTCTGCAGAGCGTCGCCGCGGCGATCTCCTATATTCAACTGGCCGCCACGGCACTTGGCTATGGTGCCTGCTGGATGACTGGGCCAGTGGAAGCAGCGAAAGCCGAATTGGAGGCGATGCTAGGGGTCGAACCCCCATGGTCGTTCGTCGCTATGGTTCCTATCGGAGTACCGGTGGAAAAGCCCAAGGCCAGACCGCGCCGACCGCTAGAGGAATCAGTCACTTTCATTGGTTAGGCGTGTGCATGGGTTGTCCGGTAAGTCCTAGGCGTGAACACGGCGGCGAGCAGGCCCTGTGGCGGCCGCCTTGACACCCGATTTGGCCTGCAATATGCCTCTTGCCTGGCGCTTCTGGGATTCGGATCGCTCAAGTTCATGTGCGCCGGGACGAGACCTGGCCGGCGGATTTTCGGACGGTTTCGCTCGGTCGCCCAACTTGGCAATGGCCTCACCCACAGGCACCGGTTCCAGTTCTTCATCTATCCCAAGCCAGAAGTGGTTGGGCCGAATCGCTTTGTTGGCCACCACTGTCAGCCATGGGTGGCTGATCTTGTCTTTTGGATTGACGTGGCAGGCATTCGGTGGCACGCCGAATTTCTCCAGATAGCGCTCGGCAGCATCATCTATCTTCATCTGGCATGCCCGTTTGGGATCAGCATCATACCAGAGCAGTCCCACCTTCATCATCTGTCTTCAGCACTTCCCTTCGCTCGGATTATGATGCCGGCAACAGTCAGAACCTGTCTCAGAACAGACACCGGCGCACGCCTATTCTAACAGAACACGCGTTCTATGTCAAAGACGCGCCTTTTCTCCTAGCAACAAAGTATGGTGGAGCGCAGACCGCTTGTCTTGCGGAAAGGAGCTTAGTCTGTTACTATAGCGCGGGCTAGGAGTGCACATACATTGCCGATGTTAAGGACTCTTAGGGCCATGGACATGGCGACAGTGAAGCGAGACGAGTTGATTGAAGCGCTTGCCCAGCGATTGGAGACTTGGGGTTTGGCGTCGCCTGCGGCCTTCTTCTTGGAAGCGAACAAGCCTTTTAGCTTCATCGGTAGCCAGGCCCTCCTTTTCCTGCAGCCAATTATCGGTCTGTTAGTCGGCGAGCGCTCGATGCGTGAGTACGCTTTACTTCTGGAAGAGCGGGACAACATCGATCGCTTGTTAGCGCGGCTGGAAGAAGGGGTCCGACGTCCCTAACGCCGAGTAAGACCATTACGCGAGGGCTTGGTCAAGCCCTCAGCACCTGGTTCTCCTACCCCAGCGCAGATCGGCCGGCACCGGAACCGACGAACCACTGGAGCAGAGCCGAGGGCTTAGCAGGGGTCTAGCCTTTCCGCCATTCAAGCGTTAGAGACAGAGCAAGATATGGATGCAATCAGCGGGTTCTTTCTCGACGTACTCTACTACTCGTACATTAAGCCTCACGCTGCCCAGCGACTTGGGCTAGCTTTGTTGCTAGTTCTTGCCGTTCTTCTTATCTACCTAACGCGGCGCACTGCCCGCGGTTCACAGCCGAAGCTGCGCGAGCTTTCGGCTGTGGTAGGTCTAGAGGCTTCGCTTGGCGAAGGAGCGCCGGTAGGCGCCAAGCTACACCTGGGCACTGGCCGCGCCGGCCTGGCCGATTCCCACGCCGTGGAAACACTCGTCGGCATTCAGGCTTTCGGCCATCTGATCAAACAGGCCGCGGCTGTTGGCGTACCGGTGATCGCGACGGCAGGTGATATCACCACTCTCCCCGCGCTAGAGAACACCGCGCTTTCCGGCTTTGAGGATACAGGTAATGCCGCGCTCCTGCGCGTGGATACCACGCGCTTTGTCGCTCAGGACCCCGTTGCCTACGCGGCCGGAGTCATGCGCATTCTAAACAGCGAAGAAGTGACGACCAATGTGATGCTCGGCTCCTTCGGCGACGAGTATCTGCTGATGGGAGAAACGGCAGCCCAACGTGGCATCGACCAAGTGGTAGGGTCTGCCAACCCGTTCGTATTGCCTTTCGCCTACGCAACCAGCAAGGCTCTGTTGATTGGCGAAGAGATGTTTGCTTTAGCCGCCTATCTCCAACGACGGCCAACTCAGCTTGCTGGAGTGGTCGCGCAGGACTGGCTAAGGCTGATCGCCGTTGTCGCCACTGTGTTGTTGGCGTTGGCTGCCTCTCTCGGTTTTGTGATCACCTGATCCGCTTGGGGATCGTGGAGGAAACCAGTGAGCCATTTAGGAAAAGTGCCGGTGGCGCTGGCCACTGCCGGCGGAGTGATCGTCCTTCTCGACTACTTCGTAGGTGGCTCCTACGTCATTAGCGGCCTCAGCAATTCCTTTCTCGTCTGGGCCGCGATCATCGCCGCTTTTGCCATGATCCTGGGCATTGCCAACGTGGTCGCGGTACACTATCAGCGCATCGTAAAAACCGAGAACGGGTGGCCCTACAGCGTGGCATTGCTGGTTACGATGGCTACAGTAGTCCTGTTTGGCATCCTTCCCGGCGGGGGTGGTTTGAACAACGTCGTCGTAGATTGGATCTTCGACTATGTCTATCTACCTCTCAGCGCCACGATTTTCTCGCTGCTGGCCTTCTTCGTAGCCACGGCAGCCTTTCGTGCCCTTAGAATACGGACGCCTGGATCGTGGGCGATGATCGCCACCGGAGCGATCGTCCTACTGGGCCAGATCCCGCTCGCTCTGACTCTACCGGTACTGCCCGACCTCTCGCAATGGATTCTGGACGTTCCAGCGATGGCTGGCGTCCGCGGTATTCTCATTGGGGTAGGGCTAGGCACGATCACCATGGGGCTCCGCGTGCTCTTGGGCTATGAAAGGCCGTACTTAGAGTAGAAGGGAGAAGTTGTGCTCTACTGCCCCATCTGTGGGACGTCGAATAGAGACGGGAGCAAGTACTGCAATGAGTGCGGCGGCAATCTGTCTGGACCGACGCGCCCCTGCGCGGCGTGTGGCGCGCTTAATCCCGATCGGAACAGCTTCTGCGGCAACTGCGGTGCGCCGCTCCCCGTAACTACCACTGCCGCTGAGGAAGCTCGATCAGGAGCCACGTCGCCCACCACTCCACCAGCGCCCTGGATTGCTGAGCTGATGGGAGAAGATGACCCTGAACTGGCGGAGTTTGAGGCCGACGTGCCTGACTTCGATTTCTGGCCGCCGACGCTCTTAGACCGGGCGCCGGAAGAGGCGGCGCCCGTACCATCGAGCGACGAAGCACACCAGGCGGTAGCCACGGACGGCAACCTGACCATCGAAGACCGGGCGATGATCGCTTGGTATAGGGCTATGTGCCCCATCGAGGGATCACAACCCGCTTCAGCACCCCCTGCAGCCGACGCTCTTCCAGCCGGATCAGCAAGCGCTGTCACCGTTCCAGTCGAAGAAACGCCGAGCGAGGCAGCTAGGGAACTTGCCGACCAAGGCCTGGAGCCATTGGTACTCCCCGATTGGCTTGATCTGGAAGCCGTGAGCGCGGAGGAACTGCCCGATTGGCTTGACCTAGACCTGAAGGAGGTCCTCGAAGCCGAGGCTGCTTGGACCGGATCGGTCAACCAAGCGGAGATTCAACGGGCACTGGAGAGTCTGGACAACAGGCTACTCGTCGACGAGGAGAGCGATACCGACTTGCTTCCAATGCCGGCCGTGGCCCCCGTCAAGCCTAGCCGCACCGAGAGCGGCCCGCCGCCAGAGTCGCCAACCTCGTCCGCCGAACCGAAGCCAGTCTCAAACCCTATTGCAGCAGCCGCGCTGCCGGATTGGCTGGAGATGGAGGAGTCCGTCGGCACCGCCCCGGTTGTGCATGAACAAAGCGGGAGTCCAGAGCCCACGCTCACTATTGAAAGCCTACCTGATTGGCTGTTCATCGGCGAGCAACCCGAGGAAAAGCCGGTTGGGAGCCAAGAAGTGCGGGGCACCGACCGAGCACTCTTTCAGCCCGTTGCGGAGGAAGGGTCTCCGTTGCTCGCCCTGCCAGATTGGCTGGAGACAGCCGAAAAGACCTTGCCGCCAGGGGAGACGAAAGCTGAGGCTATCACCATCGGCGAACCGGTCTCCAAGGAAGCCGGACCAAGCGCTTCATTACCCGAATGGTTAGAGATGGTGGAGCCAGACTCCCTGGCCCCGACCGCAGAACCAATCGTCACAGAGTCTTGGGTACCTGCTGAGCAACCATCGGTGGCTGGTCTGCCAGATTGGCTGGAGATGCAAGAGCCTGTTGAGACTAAACCGGCAGCATCCGACGGAAACACTGGTTCAGAAGGTGAGCTCGCCGTAGAAGGCCTGCCTGATTGGCTGTTCGTCGACGAGGAGCCAGAAATGCAGCCGGTTGGGAGCCTAGAAGCGGAGATCGCCGATCAGCTTCTCGTTCAGCCCATTCCGAGGGAAGACACCACGTCTGTCGCGCTACCGGAATGGCTAGAGATAACCGAAGAGGCACCATCCCCAGAGGAAATGAAGGCTAGGCCCGTTACCGAAGATAAGGCTGTCCGTGGGGAAACCGAGCTGTCCTCTTCTCTGCCCGCGTGGCTGGAAATGCCTGAGCCATATTCCTCAGTGGCTACCGCGGGTTCTCTCGTCGCCGAGTACTTGAATCCCCCCGAAGCAGGAGGCCTCGCTGCGGAACTCCCAGAGTGGCTTGACGACACGGAAACCCTGCCACCAGAACCGACAGTGCCCAAAGCACGGCTCGAGGCCGAAGCCAGGCCCGCCGTTACGGAGCTGCCAGAATGGCTGTGGGCCAGCGAAGAGGCCGCCCCGACTGGGTCGTCAGCAGTCCAGCCGACAGCGTCGGTGGCGGCCGAGCCCGTAGCACATGCCCTTCCAGAGTGGTTATTTGCCGCCGAAGAGGACGAGATCGCGAGTGCGGCGGAGGCCGGGACGCGACGCCCACCTCCTTCCGGCGGTCCTACAGTCTCCACCGAGCCTGCATCACCGACAGCAAGAAAGGATTCCATCACCCTGCCTCTCGCCACAAGCTTGCCATCATGGCTAACCGAAGACGAGGATGACGGAGGCACCCCCGCCGTTGGTTCGCGCGAACCGTCCAGCCCGCCGCAAGGTCCGGCATCAGAGGTCATGGATGAACCAGCCCCGCCTGCGTCCATGCTTACCGCTGACCCTTCGATATCTCTCGTCGTCGACGTCGAGCAATCTCGCCTGCGCCAGACCATGGTGCAAGGTGAAGCCACAGAGCCAGCCTTTGCACCGATCATCGAGGACGCCGACTTGCCGGCATGGCTTGCCGCAGACCATGAGGCACAGGCCGACAAAGAGAGAACGGCGACCGTGGTGGCGACAAGAATGGAGGACAAGGCTGCACCGGAGTCCAACGAGTTGGCGCCGGAGAAACAAGCATCAGAAATGCCAGACAGGACAGGCATTACTCTCGCCAAGACATTCCAAAAAGTGCGCTTTCCGGCTGAACAGGTTGATGGGCAGCTGTCAGCGCAGAAATACGCCGAAATCTTCAAGAGCGCCATGAAGGATGAGGCTCCCCCCAAGCCAGACGAGAAACAGCAAGGAAACAAGATTGCACCCCGAATCATCAGCGTGCTCCTTCTGTCGGCAGTGCTGGTACCTTTCTTTGTGCCCTTGAGTCATCCCCTGCCGGCCTCCAGCAGCACCAGCACGGCCCGTAATGCCATCGAGCGGCTGCCAGTTGGGTCAGCAGTGCTAGTTTCGTTTGACTGGAATGGTACGGTCAACGATGAGATGCTGCCCGTGGCCCGAGTGCTGATCCGCCATTTGATCGCGCGCGAGGCGAAGATTGTCGCCGTGAGCGTCGTGCCTGAAGGTGGGAAGCTGGCACAGCTGGCCATCGATCAGGAAAGAACCGGCCACAACTACGTTTACGGGCGCGATTATGTCATCCTCGGATATCACCCTGGCGACGAGACCGCGGTAAGGCTTCTTCTTGATAACGCCATTGAGAGGAGCTACCCGGCCGATTTCTCCGGCGTTTCGGCGAGAGAGTTGCCGTTGCTGCGCCAAGTAAGCGACTTGAGGGATATATCACTGATCGTCGACATCGCCGGTGATCCCGAGTTCATGCGCTGGTGGGCACGCCAGCTCTCGATGAGCGAACTGGGCCTTGACAGTGACATCAGCATAGTCGGCGGCATTACGGCCACAGGAGGGCCCGAAATGACCACCTACGTACAAAGCGGACAACTAGCCGGGCTGGTCACAGGGATCAGGGGAGCGGCACAGTACGAAGGGAAACCAGATCAGTCATATTCATCGTTGAACGCCCAGTCCTACGCTGGGCTGGTGATTTTCATGTGCATCCTAACCGGGAATGCAATCTATCTCTTCCGGCGCAGGCGAAAGTAGGGGCGAGCCGGCGGCAAGCCGCTTCGGCGGGACTCCCAATTTGCGAAGCTGGGCGCTACGAGTTCGCCGCTAGCCGTTTGATGGGGAAAAGGTCGCAGGAGGCCAACAGGTACAAGTGAACAGTTCAGAGATTGGAATTCTCGTCGCGGGTGTGCTCACTCTGATCGTCTTCACCTACCTTTTCGCCGACAACCCACTCTATCGATTGGTGGAGCACATCTTCATCGGGGCATCGCTCGGCTGGGTAGCGGTAATGCTCTACCGCAGCGTGATCCTGGGTCAGTTGGTAACCCCCCTGCGTGACGATCCCTCCGCGAACCTCCATTTGTTGATACCACTGGCCTTGGGGCTTCTTCTCCTGAGCCGTCTGTTTGTGAGGCCTTCTTGGCTGGACAACAGCTCTCTCGGCTTTCTTGTGGGAGTTGGCATTGCCCTGGCCATCGCGGGCTCGCTGGGAGGGACGATCATCCCTCAGTTACTTGGAACCGCCCGGCCCTTGTGGCCCCAGACGGCAGGGGTGGCAGGATGGCTGGACGTGCTCAACAACCTAGTGATCATCGCCGGCGTGATCGCCACACTACTTTTCTTCCGCTTTACCCGACCGCAGTCGGGCATGGAGGGCCGCCTCATGGCACGGGCGGCGACGACGGGGCAGTACACACTGATGATCGCCTTTGGTGCGTTCTTTGCCAGCCTGGCTCTGGCCCGAGTATCCCTTCTGGTTGGCCGCATCGACTTCCTGATCAACGACTGGCTAAAGGTATTTGGCCAGATTCTCTAGAATCTAAGGTGGGTTATGACCGACGCGATAGATTCCATCCTTGCCATCGATCACGGCAGCGTCAGCACAAAGGTAGCCTTGCTCGACCTGGTCGAAGGCCGGTACCGGTTCGTAACCCAGGTGGAGGCGCTCACGCAAGCCGACGACCCACGAACCAGTCTGCTCGCGGCCGTGGAGGCCACTCAACGAAAGGCCGGCCGCCGCCTGTTGGAGAACGATCGCCTGCTCACCCCAGAATGCACGAATGGCAGCGGCGTGGATGCCGTTGTAGTGACAACGAGCGCGGGCTCGCCTCTGCGAGTCCTACTCGCCGGCATTGTCCCTGAAGCGTCCAATGCCGCCATTCATCGTGTTGTCGCCAGAGTCCCTGCTCAAGTCGCCGGCACGCTGGGAATAGACGACCTACGGCGCCACGGAGGGCTGAAGGGCGCTTCCGAGTTCCTGAATCAGCTTCCCATCGACGTCATCCTGTTTGCCGGCGGGAGCGATGGCACTTCTGCTGACTCCCTGGTACAAGTCGCCAGGGCGATAGCTGCGGTCAAGACCGATGGAGAGGAGCCGGCACTAGTCTATGCCGGTAACAAGGATGCTTTGCCAGACATTGCGGATATCTTGAGTTCGCGGGTAACGATGCATACGGTGCCGAACATTGAGCCTGGCCGAGGGAGGTATAACCTTCAGCCCGCATGCGAGGAGCTCTACCAAGCTTATATCCAAAGGGATGGTGCGCTAGGGGCCGTATGCAGATCCATGATGCCGCTGGAGCGCACCACTCTGCTTGCCGAAGCGAAAGGAACGGGTATCAGCACTCGGTTCATTGCCCTGTGGAGCCAAGTGGATACTCTGGTGGCCGACGTCGGTTCGCACACTTCTAGTGTCTTTTCTGTCATTAGCGGAGAGTATAGCGCGACAGTCAAGCCAGGCATAGGAATCGGCGTTGGAGCACACGCTGCTCTTCAGTCTATCGGCATCGCAAAGGTACTCTCCTGGCTGAGCCCGGCAGTATCGGAGGACTTGGTGCTCGACCTGGTGATGAATAAATCTCTGCGCCCCAACACGGTCCCGTCGACTGCGGATGACGTCCTAATCGAGATGGCTCTGACCAGGGAGATTCTGGCGATGATTTCTCCTCCTGCACGCACTTTTGGGATGATTGTTATTTCCGGCGGCGTGGCAGCCAGGCTGCAGAATCAAGGGTTAGTCGCCCTGGCCGTGCTCGACGCCCTACAGCCAAGGGCACCAGTTAGGCTTGCCATCGACGATCTTTCGCTGCTCGGGCGACTGGGGGCGCTAGCGACCATTCACCCGGAGGCGGCCGGTCAGGTGTTAGTTGAAGACGCTTTGTGTCCTTTGGGAACCGCGATCAGCGTCGCCGGGCGCGCGAAAGAAGGCGAGGTGGCCGTGATCGCCAAGGTCCAATACGCGAGCGGCGGTCATATCGAGGTGCACGTGCCATTTGGCGGCATCGAGGTGGTACCCTTAGCCAGGGCTGGGAACGCCCGGCTCGTTCTCCAACCAGCCCGTACCCTGCAGATCGGCAATGCTCCTCCCGGGAAGAGCCAAACGATGGAGGTGACGGGTGGCTCTGTAGGCGTGATCATCGACGCCCGCGGTCGCCCTTTGGAACTGCCACTTTCTCCTGATAAGCGCGGGGAGAAATTGGAGGAATGGCTTCGCGCTTTGAGTCCAGTGTAGGCGGCTTGCAACATGCTCAATCCCGGCGTAATGCGCCTAATCCCTGGCGTACGATACAGTCGCGACCGGCGCCTCTCGCCAGATGCCGAGATTCTTGTGCGGCTAGGGCAGATGGTGCGACCAGAGACACCCATCGCGCGATTAGCGGCATCGGCACCTTCCGTCAATGTCCCCGCCGGCTCTCTACTTGGCGTCCAAGGTGAGGGCCTGGCGCAATGCTTGGTCAAGCAGGTGGGCGATGACGTAAAAGAAGGTGATCTGCTGGCGAAGAAAGGGGGCCTGATCGGCGGCAAACGGGAGGTCTTTGCACCAGCAGCGGGAATCATCGACATGATCCTCTACGACACCGGCGAAATTGTGATTGCCCGCTCCCGACAAATCCAGATCAGCACGGCTGAGACTATCGGACGAGTGACCCAGATCGTGCCAGGTGAACGGGTCACGATTGAGACGCCCGCGGCGATTGTCGAATGCATCTTGGGCCTTGGGCAGCCGGTCTCTGGCATTCTTCGCATCGCGGTGGGCAGCCCCAGCGAGGAACTGTCAGAGGAGAAGGTCAGTGGTGATTGCCGTGACAGCGTGCTCGTCGGAGGCGTCGTTGCCCGGGATCAGGTACTGCACCTTGCCCGAAAGATGGGCGCGGTGGGAATCATCGCCGGTGGTGCACCGGCCGCCCGCCACGAGAGCTGGCTTAGTGCTCAGCCTGCGATCCCCCTTAGTCTGGCTTTGACTGAGGGATTTGGCGCCGCTTCGATGCACCAAAGTGTTTTCGACCTTCTGGGAGCCCTAGCCGGGGCGCCAGTCCTTATCCGTCCTCTGCCAAACGGCCGCGCTCGCATTGTGATCATGCTCCGGGAGGAGACAGAACTCAAACCATCCCCGCCGCCTGTCCTGGCGATAGGCAGCTCCGTACGCATCGTGCGCAATCCCCATTTTGGCGCCGCTGGACGAATCGTCGAGATTCCGACATCGCCGCAACGCCTTCCGAGTGGCGTGGTCACCGAAGTAGCGCGGGTGGATCTGGCCGACCATTCACGTGTTGTGGTGCCTGTGGCGAATCTCGAGCTGATCGGCTGAAGGCTTACCAGCCGTTTGACGTGACAATTCGCAGATGTTACCATGCCAGAGACAGGGAGCTGCTCAATTATCTCTGGCGATCGGCGCTATAGCTGCTCCCAAGCAGCTTGGTAGGGACAGTGGGGGCGAGTAACCTTGCCCCTACTCGGCGCCGGGGCATTGCCAACCCATCAGATGGGCAGAGAAAGCCTCGTCATTACCAACACAGACGGTGTCGTTCTGTATGGACAGAAGCCTGTTGATCGAACGGCTATCGTACCAGCAGCGAGCCGCTGGGCTGCGCCGGATGGCGCATGACGGCGTAGATATCCTCGTGGTTGGCGGCGGCATTACGGGCGCCGGTATAGCACTTGACGCCGCAGCTCGTGGCTACCGTGTAGGACTAGTAGAAAAGGCTGATTTCGGTAGCGGCACCAGTAGCAAATCGACCAAACTGGTCCATGGCGGCATCCGCTATTTGCCCCAGTTCGACTTCGCGTTGGTGCACGAAGCGTTAGCGGAGCGCGGCCTGCTAATGCGCAATGCTCCATTCTTGGTGCGGCCGATCGGTTTTGTCTTACCGCTCTATGCGGGTGCCAAGCGGCCGCTGGGAATCTCCTTCGTGCCGCCACGTGGCATCGGCATGAATTACCTGCTCCGTACCGGTTTAACCTTGTACGACGTGTTGGCTGGCAGGCTGAGGATCCACCACCACCGACGTCTTGGCGCTCGCGGCGCGGTACAGTCGATCCCAGACCTCAACGCCTGCGGACTAGTCGACGCCTTTCTCTACTTTGATGCCCAGACCGACGACTCGCGCCTCACGACCACGGTGGTCCGCTCCGCCGCTCTGCATGGCGCACTCGTGGCCAACTACGCCGAGGTTGTAGGTTTCGACCAGGCAAAGAATCGAATCAAGGCGGCACACGTCCTCGATCACCGGGAAAATGAAACACTGACTGTCCCGGTAGATACGGTGGTCAACGCTGGGGGTGTGTTCGCCAGCCGCATCGAAGCGCTTACTGGCGAATCGCACATTCGAATCGAACCGGCGAAAGGAGTGCACCTGACAGTGCCCCGCAGCGCCTTGAAGATCGACCGGGAGGCCCTCGTGCTGCCGGAGACTGACGATGGACGAATCCTGTTCGTCGTGCCGTGGGGCTCGCGTCTGATCATCGGCACTACCGACACCGAAGGTGGGGACCTAGACCATCCAGCGGCGAGTTCGGAGGACGTCTCATACTTGCTGCGCCACGTGAACCGCTACACGAACGCGGGATTAACCGAAGCCGATATCATCAGCGCCTGGGCAGGCCTTCGGCCATTGCTTAGCTCACGGCGGGAGGGATTGCCGTCGTCGAAGCTCTCCCGCACTCACGCGGTAGTCGATAGTCCTGGCGGCATGGTCACAATCGTCGGCGGCAAGCTCACTACCTACCGGCGGATGGCCCAAGACGTGATGGATCATATCACTCACCAGCGCGGCGGTCGGCGACGTCACGTCACTGCTAGTCTGCCCTTAGATGGTGCCATGGGATGGCAGCAGGCAAACGCCACCGTCGAGGCTGCTGCGCCGCGATTCGGATTGCAGGCGGATACCGTGCGTTTCCTCGCAGACTACGGAGCGAATGCGCTTGCGATCCTCGGTCTCCTGAAAGAAGACGCTACACTTGCAAGCCGGATCGTTCCGGACCTGCCCCGGATCATGGCCGAAGTGGTCTACGCCTGCCGCTATGAGATGGCGATGAACCTTGACGACGTCCTCGATCGCCGCCTGCATATTACCACCGAGGACTGGGACCATGGCATCGGCGCTGCTCCCGCCGTCGCTGCCCGCATGGCCGAGGAATTGGGTTGGGGACCCTCCGAAACCAACCGGCAGATTGCTCGCTATAAGCAACTCGTGTCTCCCGCGTTTCCAAGCTTTTATGGAGGAGTGTCTCGATGACCGATCACCGGTACATTCTCGCGCTCGATCAGGGCACGACCAGCTCCCGTGCAATTCTTTTCGATCATAATGGCCGGATCCTTGCTCAACATAGTCAGGAGTTCGAGCAGATCTACCCTAACCCTGGCTGGGTAGAGCACAATCCGGAGAGCCTCTGGGAGAGCCAGATCGGCGCAGCCAGACAAGTAATGCGCAAGGCGCGTCTCGGGGGGGAGATGGTGGCGGCCATAGGGATTACCAACCAGCGGGAGACGACCCTCGTCTGGGATCGGCAGACCGGCACCCCTATCTACAATGCGCTGGTCTGGCAAGATCGCCGCACCGCAGGCCTCTGCGACGCCCTCAAGCGTGAAGGATGGACTGGTCCGATCAGAGAAAAGACTGGCTTGGTGATCGATGCCTACTTCAGTGGCACAAAGGTCAAGTGGCTGCTCGACAACGTGGAAGGGGCGCGGGCGAGGGCCGAGCGGGGTGAGCTCTTGTTCGGAAATGTAGACACCTTCCTCATGTGGCGGCTGAGCGGCGGCAAGATCCATTTCACAGACTACTCGAACGCCAGCCGGACGATGCTGTTCAACATTCATACTCTCAGATGGGACGAGGATATCCTGCACGAGCTGGGGATTCCTGCGGTAATGCTCCCGGAGGCGAGGTCCAGTAGCGAGGTCTACGGGTATGCCACGGCGGGCATCCTCGGCAGTGCAGTGCCGATCGCTGGCGATGCCGGAGACCAACAAGCGGCTACCTTCGGCCAGGCTTGCTTCGCGCCCGGCCTGGCCAAGAACACCTACGGTACCGGCTGCTTCCTCCTGATGAACACCGGGGAAATCCCAGTGCCTAGCAAGCACAACCTACTGACCACTATCGGCTGGGGTTTGGGCGGCAAGGTCGTCTACTGCCTGGAAGGCTCGGTTTTCACTACGGGCGCTGCGGTCCAATACCTCCGCGACAGCCTGAAGATTATCGAAAGCGCGGCCGAAACCGAGGCCCTTGCGCTATCCGTCGAGAGCAGCGGCGGCGTGTACGTCGTGCCCGCTTTCACTGGCCTAGGCGCACCATACTGGGACCAGTACGCGCGTGGCGCCATCCTCGGCCTGACGCGGGGGAGCGGGCGCGCGGAGATCGCCCGGGCCACCCTGGAAGCGGTGGCCTACCAGAGCCGGGAGCTGGCCGAAGCAATGGTTGCCGATAGCGGGGTCCAGCTCAGCGAACTGCGCGTTGACGGTGGCATGGTCGCGAACAACTTTCTGATGCAGTTCCAGGCCGACATCCTAGGCGTGCCTGTAGAGCGCCCGGTCGTCGCCGAGACCACCGCACTAGGAGCAGCCTATCTTGCTGGCTTGGCCGTCGGCTACTGGCAGGACCAAGATGAGATTGCCCGAAACTGGGCACTAGATCGCCGCTTCGTGCCGAAGATGGACGATGCCACCCGAGCCAAGCTGTACCAGCGGTGGAAGAAGGCCGTCCAAAGGGCGCTCCACTGGGCAGACCCCGAGGACTGAGTAATCGGCGAGGGCCCAGATCCCCGCCTTCGCCGGCATTACCCATGCCCGCTGGGGCACCATTGCGGATGCAAAATGGCGCGGGCCATTTTTCGGAGGACTGGCGGAGGCCAGGGCGTAGGCCTTCCACGTTCTGGGAAAGACTGGTCACCCTTGGTAGTCGGCGGCGATCGCCGCTTCCCGCTCGGCTTCGGATTGCCAATGGAATCGTTGCGTGGCGTCCGAGATCAGAGGCGCGAGCCGGTGATCGCCAGCCACGGGCGCCGTGTGATCGCCCGGCTCAGCAGGAACCAGACGCTGTCGCAGGACTCGTCCCAGGTTTCGAAGGCTCGCGTCTCGCCAGGCCGGGGTCGCTTGGCAATCGCCTTGATCGCCGTAACATCTACGTCTTGCGCCTTGGCGAGCTCAACCAAAGGCTCACGGTAAATGTGGTCGGCCTCGACCGAGGACACGCGACAGATCTTATTGCCGTCCGCGCCATAGATCGCCCCTCGTCGCTCTGTCTTCCCGTCTGACCCTCCAGTTATTCTTGACGACGACACGTCCCATGGCAAGAAGCCTCGTTGACGCGTCAAGTGGCTATGGCCACAAATACGCCATAAATGGCAAGTGCGCGCCATTGGGGGCCGGGTTCGCCAACCAAGCTCTTGCCTGGCCGCCGCCAATTATAGTATGCTAGACACGCAGGGTATGACATGCTACTAGCATCGTTGACCAAGACACCGTCTATGGTACCAGGAGAGGAGATAGTCTGACGGCCGCATGCAGCCTGAAGCCAGCGTTCTTGCTGGCTATGTCGCACTGTGGTAGTCTTCCAGCAGCCACAGACAGAGACTCGAACTAGTCGTTGAAGTAGGCAAGGTAGCGATGGATCTTTTTGAGGCAATCCGCACCAGGCGCAGTATTCGCAAGTTTCACCCCGACAGGGTTCCGGACGATGACGTCCGCCAGATCCTCGAAGCGGCCAGACTAGCCCCGAGTTCGTCGAACCTGCAGCCCTGGCGCTTCATCGTGATCCGCGATCGGGAATGCATTCTGAGCTTGGCGAAAGCAGTCAATGACGTTTTCGACCAGCGCATCGTAGCAAACCCTGAGGAAGAACGGCGTCTGGTCGAAAGCAATGTACGTTTCTTTAGCACCCATTTCGGTGAGGCGCCGTTGGTGATTGTGGCGCTCGTCCAAGGGCAACTCAAGGGCGATCCCGCCGAATTGATCGTCGAGCCGGCCGACCTTCAGAGCGTGGCCGCAGCGGTCCAGAACCTCCTGCTCGCTGCCACCGCCCTCGGATACGGAACCTGCTGGATGACCGGGCCGATAGAGACGGCGCGGACGGAGATCGAGACTATCCTAGGTATCGAGCGCAGTTGGGTACCCATGGCGCTCATCCCGGTCGGGCGCATCGCCTACCACCCGCGTCCGCGACCGTGCAAGTCCTTGGCCGAGATCGCCGTCTTTGTCGGCCCGTCTCTAGCCGAAGAGGAGACAGAAGGTGAGTAGATCGCCAATTGGTTGCAGGACACCAAGGGGTTGGCAAGCCGCTCGTCCAGATCTTAGACTTCGGTTGTCGGAGGCGGCTCATGGGTAAGCCCATTTCCAGACTCTCGTGAACTACGTGTGCCAAAGGGGGCAGGCAAACCCTTGCCAATTTGGCGTGAGCGCTGACGGCAAGACCATGGATACGGTACGGCAGGGAACCAATCATATCAGGGACCAGGCACAAAGCATCCCCTGGATGTGGTTTCCAGAGCTACTGCTGGAGGACGTCTGGCATCACCCGCAAGCCTACGCCACCTTCGCCAAGTACGTGCCCCGGAACAGCTCTGTGTTGGAAATCGGGTTCGGGAGTGGCAGGATCCTAACCCAGATGGCCAAACGCAGAGAGTGTCGATGCGTCGGCGTGGACATCGATCGCGGCGCATTCCCATCGCTAGCCTTTTTCTCGAAGCACGAGCAGATTGCCGCCTCTGGGATACTTGGGTCCGGGTTTAGCTTGCCCTTCAAAGACGGTGCCTTTGACGTGGTCTACTCCGAAGGCGTAATTGAGCATTTTTCGCCCGAAGATTCCCGATTGCTACTGGCCGAGCATGTTCGCGCCTGTCGCACGGGGGGATTGGTGATTGTATCTGTGCCGAATCGTTTTGCCGTCTTCCACTCGCTGACCAAGGCGATCCTCGGCCGGCGCTTTCTCTTCTTCCCGGAGCGCAGTCTGTCGGTCTTCGCATGCAGTAGGGCATTGCGTGAGGCAGGGACAAAGATTATCGCCTGCGACGGCTTTGCCTTTGGTTGTCAGTTCTACGACTTCAAGGTTTTTGTGCTCGATCCACGGCTTCCGGCACGCTGGCGCAAACGATTGCTGGCCCCGTTGCACTGGATGCGGGCGATTGGCCTCTATCATTTCGACCTCCCATGGCTTAACGCGCTGTTCGGGTTTCAAGTGTTGGTAGTTGGAATCAAGCAATGAGGTAACAAGGAGGCAAGCGCAAATGCATCTCTCAGCGGTGATGAAGGCATGGTTAGCAAGAGCAAGGAGGCTCGATCGGAGGTTGAGGCGGCCGGCGGCATGGACTCCTCTAACCGTGTTGCTCGTCACCATCTGTTTACCCGTGCCAGCTCGAGCCGAACACCCTGCGCTCAGGCAGATCTGCTCTCGGGTTGTCGAGAAAAACATTGTCGACCGCAGCAACGGCTTCATCCGGCCGAGCCCGCTTTACCACGATGGCCAGTGGCTGCGCGATTCCTTCTGGGCGACCGGTGGCTCAAATGATTCGTCTTTAAAGAAGGCGGCATTCGATCGGTTTGCTTCACAACTGCAGGATGGACAAGCCCCCACCAGACTGATCCCATACAGCAACAGGTTTGTGATGAATGATGATGAAAGCACGCTGCTATTCGTCATCTGGGCCTATCGAGATCGCCAGATCCTGGGCAGTGCCTACGATCAGGCGCTCGCCCGTGCCTGGACTTGGGTGCGAAGCCACGTGGCCGATGGTCAGTACTGGTCGCCTCCTGGGAACTTGCGCAGTTGGCATGACGCCTTGGTCTTCCCGGGCTGGGATGTAATCTCCTACAACCAGGGTCTTTACGTCGCGGCGGCGCATGCGGCGGCCGCGCTGGGCCTGCCGGTGAGCGAAAAGGAACTCCGCGACGCGGAAGAGGGGTACCGACGCCTGTTCCGGTCCGATCTTCAGTACCTCCCGGTAAGCCGCAACCTGCCCTATCACGACATCAGTGCCCTGATTGGTGAGGCCTTGCTGCGCATCCTGTTTGACAGGTCGGCATTATACGATGAGCAGGTGATCGCCACCGTCAGCCGCCATCCCGGCAGCGATGTGGGCTTCCTCGTTCTGAGCAAGCCGGATGGCAACTACCTGCCTTACGACGCCTTCGATCCGCCGCTAGACTACGGTGACTATCAAAACGGTGGCAGTTGGTTCCTATACGACTTCCTAGCGCTGCTGCTGGCCAGAAATGCAGGGTGGTCTCAGGCCGATCGCTACATGGATTGGCGACTGAACGTGGAGCTGACCCGGGGCTCGCTCCACGAATACCTCATGACACAGCCGATACCTGTGGAACTGCGCCCGGACTACGCCTGGAACGCCTACGCATGTAGCCTTGCCGACTGGCGCTAAGGCCACTAGCCCGATCGCGTGGTTGGGCGCGAGGTCTCCTGCCCCTGCTAGGCATCACCATGGCTCTGCCGCGTTGCGATCGTGTGACGGATCAGGGTGGACTCTTCCTCTCTTTACACCAGTTTCCTGCAAATGCTATAATGCGTGCGCCGAATTGCTCGTTAGGCTGAGCTGGTGTTCGCGCATATGCCGCACAGCACCCAGCAGGTTTGGCCAGAATCTTACGAAGTGGGAGGAAAACCCAAAGTGCAATTCAAAGAAGCAGTCGTCGTCGACGCGGCAAGGTCGCCATTTGGCCGGGCTGGAGACAGAGGCGTCTTCAGGGACATCACCTATCATGAACTGCTGACACCTGTGCTGACGACCCTGATCGAACGCAACCACATCAATCCTGAAGAGATCGACGATATCATCATGGGTTCGGTCGGTCTGAGCGGCGGCCTCACCAACGCCCGCAGTATCGTCATGGAAATGGGTCTGCCTTTTTCCATACCCGGGCTGGATCTCAACCGCCAGTGCGGCTCGGCCCTGGTCTCATGCGCTATCGCGGCGAATCAAATTATGGTCAATTGCGCAGACATCATTCTTGCTGGCGGGATCGAGACCATGGACCGCCGCGGTCCGGTGAAGCCGTCGGAAGTCGGCAAGCGCGGCGCGGGTGACCCTGAGGCAATGCTGAGAGCACAAGCGGCCGCCCCTAAAGAGGAGTATCCAGAAGGCTGGAAGTTCGCCGAGCTGATGCCCGAGTGGTACAAGGTGGTGGAGCCATGGATCTACAACATGGGCCTCACCGCCGAAAAGCTCTCCAAGGTCTACGGCATCTCCCGTCAGGACGCCGATGAGTTCTCGTACTACAGCCACATGAAGACCATCGCCGCCCAGCAGGCCGGTTTGTTCGAGAAAGAGATCGTACCGATCACGATCAAGTACACCGACGGGACTACCGTCACGGTCGACAAGGATCAAGGACCGCGTCCCGACACCACGATCGAGAAGCTCGCCGCTCTCAAGCCGGCCTACACGGCCGACGGCGTGGTCACTGCCGGCAATTCCTGCCCGCGGAATGATGGCGCTACCGCCTGCCTGATGATGTCCAAGGACAAGGCGCGCGAGATGGGTCTCAAACCTTTGGTCACGTTCCGGTACTACACCCAGGTAGGTGTGGATCCGACGATTATGGGTTTGGGCCCTGTTCCGGCGATCCAGAAGCTTCTCAAGCGCACTGGCATGAGCATCAAGGACTTCGGTCTGGTCGAGATCAACGAGGCCTTTGCTTGCGTGTCACTAAATGCACAACGTCAATTGGGCTTCGACATGGATATTCTGAACGTTAAGGGCGGCGCCATCGCCATCGGCCACCCACTCGGCGCGAGTGGAGCCCGCATCGTCGGTACTCTTGCCCGCGAAATGGTGCGCCGCCAGGTACAGTGGGGCCTCATCGGCATCTGCTGCGGCGGTGGGCAAGGCGTAGCCGCAGCCCTAGAACTAGAGAACTACGACTGGTAGAATGAGCACCGATCCGGCAGACGAGAACCAACCGCGCGGGGCTCTTCCCCAGGGGAGCCGGGGGAAAGCCTCCGCGGTACGCGGTTGACCAGGCTCTGAGCGAACCAGACCTGAAAGTCTTAGCGCAGGAAGGCTGCGCACTGAGCTAGGGCTCCCAATGCCGGGGCCAACGGACCAGGTTTCGAACCCATCGCGACCGCATCCGCCGGCTGCCCTTGGGGCCCTAGCTCCTTTTTCACTTGACCATATGAAGTGGAGAAGACTATCCCTGCTCCGTCTCAGTCTGAACGTAGGCCTGGCGCTTCTCCTGCTAGCCGTCCTAGCCGGAGTAGTGCCGGCCGCCTACGCCTACTTCCGCTACAGATCCATAATCTACAGCGATCCAAGCGACGTACCTGTGGCACCGGTGGCGATCGTCTTTGGCGCCGCTATCAGACCAGGCGGCCTACCGAGCAGCATGCTGGCCGACCGGATAGACGCCGCCGTGGCCCTCTACAAGGCCGGCAAGGTGCAGCAGATCCTCATGTCTGGAGACAATGGTAGCGCCGATTACGACGAAGTCACGGCGATGAAAAGGTGGGCAGTCCAGCACGGTGTACCAGAGGACAGAATCGCTCTAGACCACGCCGGCTTTCGCACATATGACAGTTGCTACCGAGCCAAGAGCGTATTTGGGATCGACAAGGCAGTTCTGGTGACCCAAGAGTATCATCTACACCGGGCCTTATATCTGGCCAACTCGCTTGGCATCGATGCCGTTGGCTTGAAGGCTGGCTTGGACTCGTACCCGAGGCAATCCTACTACGACCTGCGCGAGGCTGCCGCGCTGGCTGTATCTTGGTATGAGATCAATGTCACCAGGCCATTGCCGCGCTATCTGGGCCCGCCAGAGGATCAGCGCGCCGATAGCTAGAGGGAATGTCTCAGCGGCGAAGGATCGATGCAAGCCGCGAGGATCTCCCGCATTCTTTCGGGGTGCCAACCGGGACGACCGCTCTCCCTGGCACCCGATGCGATCTTCTCCAGGAGCACCGGAAGACTGGGTGCAAAGTTGGTTTCGGACTGCGACGAGATCTGCATGGTGGTTGCCCCGATCTCAACAGACACAACCCGAAAGCGCCGGTTGACCAGGAGACGCTCGAGCCGTACACGGCTAAGAAATGAAGAGGAGACGAACCGAGAAATCTGATTTGGCAGCACCTGCCAGGTGATGGACTCGGGTGTACGACAGGCAATGGATATTGAAGACAACCCCCTGAATATCGGCGATCTCCACCCCTATTTGAGGCGCATTCGGCAAGCGCTGGTTTCGGGGCACCTACCAGGCACAGAATCGGTCGAGCGATTCACTCCACGAGACCGTGAAGGGAACACTCTGGTGCGGCCAGTGGAAGACAGAGGCATTCCGCTGGAGCCCCGTCGCGGTGCAGTGCTGGTACTGCTCTATGAGCGAGAGGGCCAACCGGTTGTGTCTCTCACCAAGAGGACCGACCTGGTCGAAGATCATAAAGGGGAGATCTCTCTGCCGGGAGGTGCCGTCGAACCTAGAGACGCCACGCTGCTCGACACAGCGCGCAGAGAGACCGCCGAGGAGTTGGGCGTTGGCCCCGGCGCTTATGAGGTGTGGGGGCAACTATCGCCAGTCTATATTCCCGGCAGCCATTTTGTCATCACGCCTTTCGTGGCCTATGCGGCCACTCCTCCATCTTTTGCGCCGGACCCCTTTGAGGTCGCGGAAGTACTCGAAGCGCCGCTCGCAACGCTGCTTGACCCTGCTACGATTCACGAAGAGGATTGGGAGCTGCGTGGGAAGTGCGTGCACGTTGCTTTCTTCCAGTGCGGCGCACATAAGGTCTGGGGGGCCACTGCACGGGTGCTTAGTCAGTTGATGGCTCTCTTGGCGACATAAATGAAGTGGAGTAGTCGTCCTTGACAGGATCCATTCGACGGCACTTCTAGAGCCGTTCCCTAGGTTATAGGGAGGCGGCTCCAGAAGGTTCTCCGACCCTCTGGTGCCGAGTATTCGTCTTTCGTTCCGGACAGTAGTTCTCTCGGCACCGGCAGTCGGATCTGCGCCAGGCGTGTCGATGCGCTGCTCTATTGAACAGTGCTATGGTGGATCGAGAGCCTAAGACGGCCACCCGCCTATCATGCGGCCACAGCGCTACGCCGCAACCATGACCCAATGAAAAGCAAAGCAGCGCCAAGGCTCCCCACTAGAGCGATAGTCTGAGCCGGCAGGGTATCGCCCGCACTAGGAAGCTGGCCTGGTGCGCCAATCGGCGGAAATTCAGCTAGGGCTTCTTCCGCTTCGCCTCTCGCGGCATCCAAACTGTTGCGGAGAGTGGCGTCCGGCCCACTAATAGCCAGTTGTGCCGAGTTTACCGCGGCCTGCAGGTGGGTGATCAGCGCCTCTGCCCGCGATCTAGTCGCATCGTCCGGCGAGAGGGTCAGCACCTGCTGAAGAGCAGCGATCGCCTGCTGGCCGCCGGCCACGGCTTGTTGGGCCAGGTTACGTGCGGTTGCCACATCGGTTGCCGCTAGAGCGGCTCGGATTTGGTTCACCATCTGCTGTGTAGCGGTTTGCGCAGTGCCCAGCAGCGTCGGGATGTCTTGGGCTTCGGTCGGTGCCGCAATGCTGAATAAGCTAACCAGTAGCAGACCGGTGATCGCTATGCGCAAAGCAACTGTCATCTTTAGCATCCTCCATGCTCGACTGAGGCTTAGGGGTACAGCACTGATAGCGTCCCCCGTCCGTGACTGACGAATCACGCCAGCGCATGTCAATCTGAGGCCGCAAGATACGTGCCTAGGGCTTGGCAGACTCTGAAACCGACTGCTTGCCTGTCTTTGCATTGTTGTGATAGAGTTGTCCGAGCGATCTATCATGCGCCTGATGTGGCAACTGGTACGATCTTGTATGCTTTATCGTTGTACGCCGGTTCCGGTCAGCAGGATCTTGCCGAGGCCAAGCGGCTTACTCTTGGCTGGCACTAGGAACGCTGATAATAGCACAGGGCTTTTCTCCTTGAGGAAGGGGTGCATGTTGCCGTCCAGGAGCGGAAGCATTGAAGATCTTGTTCGTGTCTGCTTACTTTGCCTACCCACAGGTGGCGCATGGCGGCGGGACGGACCTGTTCCACCTGATCGAGGCGCTCGCCTCGCGCCATGAGATCCATTTGATCTCTTTCGCCGATGACTGGGAGGTTGCGTACGCGGCTGAGATGCGGCCGTATTGCGGCAGTCTTCATTTGATCGTCCCCGCCAACCGCTGGCGCGATAAGCTGCGTAGCACCGTCCGAACCCTCCAAACGCAGCCGTTTCGCGCTCCGCTGTTGCTGGGTCGTCGCAGTCATCGGGAGATGAGACGCCTGATCGCCGAGGTAACCAATGCACAGCAGATCGACCTGATCCAGTTCGAATGGACGGAGGCAGCGCAGTTCCGCTCAGCGGTGCCGAAAGGGGTCTGCACTGTTCTCGACGAGGTCGACGTCAGTTGCCGACCCAGGCTGCAGGCAGCGATGTTGTGTCAACACCAACTCCAACGGGCACTTGCCATGCGACGCTACAAGCGGGCCCGAGCAGTGGAGTTGGCACTCTGCCGCACCTTCGACGCGATCCTAACTAGGTCGGAGGCAGACCAGTCGTTTCTCTCAGCGCTGTTGCTCGGGCATCCGGTCTTCGTCTTCCGGCCTTGGACCCGGGTCGCTGAATTCGCCGGCATCGCAGAGGAAGAGAGTGAACGAGACGTGCTGCTCTTTGTGGGAGCGATGGACCGCCGGCCGAACGAAGACGCGGTTCTCTACTTCCATCAGGAAATCTGGCCGATGGTACGGCGCGCCGTTCCCTCAGCCAGGTTCAACGTCGTCGGCGCGGATCCTACAGCTAGGGTCCGGTCGTTAACCCGAGACCCGGCGATCACGGTGACTGGATACGTACCTGACCTCCGGCCCTACTACGCGCAATGCGCAGTGTTCGTCGCTCCTTTACGAGTTGGCGGCGGCGTAATCAACAAGATCATCGACGCTATGGCCGCCGGCCGCCCAACCGTCACCACGCCGGCAGGTAATGCCGGGATCGGCGCCGCACCAAATAAGGAGATTCTAATTGCCGAGCAGCCCGAGGAGTTTGCTCAAAAGGTGATCGCGCTGCTGCGTGACGATATCCTCTGGCGTAGAGTCGCCGCAGGAGGTCGCGCATATGTGCAACACGTCTTTGATTGGCCAGCGGCCGTGGCCAAACTTGAGGAGATCCATCGCGGCATGGTTGCCCGGAAGAATAGGCAATGCCAGGGTTGCGCCCATAGTGCGAGCGGGGGTCTTCTCGTCTGATGCATGGAACGAGAAGGCCTTACCCCTACTATCAGGCTTACATGATTGCCTGGTCGAGGGGAGAGCAAAACCTTGAATGAACCGAGAGCAGCGATCGTGGTGTTGACCTGGAATGGCTTGGACGACACGCTCGAGTGTCTAGGTTCTCTACGCCACCTTACTACGCCATTCGCCCTGATCGTCGCAGATAACGGATCGAGCGATGGTACCCCCGATAGGGTAACGCACGACTTTCCGGAGGCAATTGTGCTGCGGCTAGGCCAAAATCTCGGGTATGCGGCAGGCAACAACCGGGGGGCCGAGGCTGCCCTCGCGCTGGGAGTCGAGTACATTCTCTTCCTCAATAACGACGCCGTGATGGAACCAGATAGTCTCGACCAACTCCTAGGTGTTATGGAGAGGCATGCCAACTTGGGCATCCTCGGCCCCTTGACGTACCAGTCCGATTCTGGGAGAATCGTGGCCACGGGCCATACCTGGGATCTTTGGACCGCTGGCATCCAGAGCGTGCCATTACCCGCGGTCGGGTTACCAGATTACCTAGCCGTGGACTACGTCTGGGGATGCGGAATGTGCGTGCGCAGCACTTTATGGTCTCGCCTCGGCGGTTTCGACTCACGATATTTCGCCTATTTTGAGGATGCCGACCTTTGTTTCCGGGCAAAGCGTTTGGGCTTCGAAACCGCGCTAGTGCCGCGCGCCGTGATCCGGCATAGGGTGTCTGGTACAGCCAATCGGGTTTTCTGGCGCCAGACCCGCCTGCGGGCAGTCAACCACCTTCGCTTTTTCGCCATCCATAGCGCACCTTGGCAACGAGCGGTCGCAGTCCCGATCTACTTAGGGTATCGGCTGCCGCTCTTCCTGTACGCTAGCGCGCGGGTATATTGGGGGTTACGGCGAAAGGAGAAACATGGCTCGAAAGATCGCCCGTGACAGGATCAAAGAAGGCTGGAGAGCACTTTCACGTCCCCCGGCGAGGACCCTGTCTCGGCGCGTTGGAAGAGCCCTGCTAAAGCCATGGTGGGTAGTAGTCGATATCACCGACCGCTGCATGTTGCGCTGCCCCACATGCGCTAAATGGCAGACTGGGTTGCACACCGGAGAGCTTTCGAAAGACGAATGGAAGTGGGTCATCGCTTCACTTCAAGCCTGGCTCGGACAGTATCACCTGAGTTTCACAGGTGGCGAGCCTCTGCTTCGAGAAGACCTTCCAGAACTGATCTCCTTCGCGCATTCTCTTGGCCTGTCGACGAACCTCATGACTAATGGACATCTGATAGACGAAGCCACGGCGAGGGATCTAGCGGCCGCGGGACTCTCCACTGTTTCCCTTTCGCTCAATGGTCTCACCCCGGCCATCCACGACCGTAGCCGGGGTGAGACCGGCAGCCACAGCAAAGTGACGGCTGCTTTGCAGCATTTCCTGCAGATGCCTTCTCACCCGCTCATAAGCTTGAGCGTGGTCGCTACTGGCGAGAACCTTTCGGAACTGCCGGCTCTATTGTCCTGGGCAAGCGAGATGGGCATTGATGGCGTTGGTTTACAGCCGCTCCTCGCTAAGGGTGCCTTCCAGGCGCATGGCGGGAAGCTCATGGATTATGATGGTCTCCAGGTGATTGGCAGCGCCCTTTGGCCGGGCGACGCGGCCGAGATAGATCGCGTGTTCCAAGAACTGGTGTCGCTGAAGCGCCAAGCCTATCCGCTTCTCAACTCCGAAACCCACCTTGCCGCCATGAAAGACTACTTTTGCAACCCGACGGCCAAGCCGGCGTTTTCGTGTCCCTCGGGGCTCGACAACCTCCTGCTGGACCCCTACGGCCGAGCGCGAATCTGCAATTTGCTGGAGCCGCTAGGAGATGTCCGGCAGACCCAGCCGGCCAGCTTGTGGAAATCGGCTCAGGTCAAAGCACAGCGCCACGCCATTGCCCACTGCACTCTTCCATGCCGCCTGCTGGCCTGCAACTCCGAAACTTCGTCCACGGAATACATGCGGGCGGTCTTCCGCAGGATGAAGCGGGTCGTCACATGATCGGTGGCAGAATGGTCATATCCGAGAGGCTCATTCAGGCCACAAGGAAGGCGGTGCGCCGGTCACCGCGGCAAACTATGGAGCGTTTTCGCCAGGTGCTCTTTGATCCGCCGACAGACCTGATCATCGACACGAGCACACGTTGCAACCTGCAGTGTCGCATGTGCTCGCTCGCCGCCTTTGGCGAGTGGCAAGACATGAGCTTAGAGACATTTCGCCATCTGAAGGATGTCTTAGCCAGGGTCGAACACGTCTCATTCACTTGCTCGGGCGAGCCAACGATGAACCGCTATCTTGCCGACATGATCGCCCTCGCACGAAGCAGTTCACGCGGCCGCCTCAGTCTGATCACCAATGGCTGTCTGCTCAACGAGAGACTGGTTAGGGACCTCGTCGACGCCGGACTCGACGAACTGACGGTCTCGCTCGACGGGGCAACCGCCGAAACATATGAGGCGATCAGGAGGGGGGCACGCTTCAGTCAGACCTTGGATCACATCCGCCTGTGGAACAGCGAGAGAAACCGGCAGAGGAACGGCGACAGACCAGGCGTTCTCCGGATTGGCTTCGTGGCGATGAAGAGCAACATTGTCGAGCTGCCGGCACTGGTTCTGCTCGCGCACGAACTCGGCGCCGAAGAAGTCAAGGTGAATGGATTGGAGCCCTATTCAGAGCAGTGCGCGACAGAAATCCTCTACGGGGCGAACGCAGCCGAATACGGTCACCACTTCGCGAGAGCGGCGCAGGTGGCGGCTAGTGTCAAGGTCTCCCTGCGCCTGCCGGAATTGCAGCTCGGAAACAAAAGGCGTTGCTGGCCATTCCCTCACGTTGGCTGGGACGGGACGGCGAGGCCCTGCGGCGCTTTGGTCTATCGCCGACCATTCTTCTTTCTCGGCCTGCAGGAGGAGCACCTGGCAGTCTCTCTGGGCGATATTCACCAACACGGCTTCCTCACTATCTGGCGCAGCGCACCGTATCGTGCCTTCCGCCGGCAAGTGCGACAGAATCATTTCCCGCGCGTCTGCCATCGGTGCCTATTGAGCTACGGAGTGATCTGCTGATGCGGCCTCAGAGGAACACCTTCACCATCCTGATGTACCACTCCAGTGAAGACGACCCATACATGCGCCGGTTCTGTGTGCCCCCCCATAGATTTGTCTGGCACATGGAGTGGCTTCGGGTCAACGAATACCACGTAGGAAGCCTGCTCGAGACTGCGAATCTGATTAGACCGGGAGCGAGGCTGGTGCGTGCCTCTTTCGACTGTGTTAGCCTACGGGCAGGTACCAAAGCGCTCACCGGCAACTGGCCGGCTTCACCGCATCCCACAGGGCTCACACTCACGACGCACGAGGCTGCTGCCCACCTGCCGCGGCATGCGAGACAAAACGGCAATTCAGCGCGGCGATCCAACATCGTAGCGCTGAGTTTCGACGACGGCTTCGAGGATTTCGCCGTCGTTGCCTGTCCCGTGTTGAAGCATTACCAGTTTCCCGCAACCATGTTCGTGGCGAGCCGGCGCGTGGGGCAGACCAACGAATGGGATCGACCCCAGACCAAAGTGGTGAGGCCGCTGTTGGGCTGGCAAGACCTGCAGAGCCAAGCACAAGATGGGGTAGAAATCGGCTCCCATGGCGAGACGCACCAACCGCTCACCGCATTACCTGCAGAGCAGGTGTTCCACGAGCTGTTCGAGTCCGCCAGCAGATCGCGGAGCACACCGGCAAGAGCGTTAGTCTGCTCGCCTATCCGTTCGGTGACGTCGACGCGCGCGTCGCCCGCTTCGCCTGTGAATCAGGCTATCCCTGGGCCTTCACTGCTACCAGCGGGCCGAACGGCGCTGGCCAAGACCCATTCTGGTTGAGGCGGACGAAGATTCGCGGCACCGACAGCTTGATGAAGTTCAGTCTCAAGATCACTACTGGCTACTCTTCCTTGCGGGAGTGGGCTCAGGACTGGATCCTGAAGTCCAAGGAACCGGGGAGGGCGGGCATACATGAATGAGCCAGTTCGCACGATCAGCGTGGTAATACCTACTTTCAACCGTCGGGATTCGCTGCGGCGGGCGTTACTCGCCATCGCTGCGCAATCCTTTCCAAAGCATGCCTACGAGGTGGTCGTCGCCGTCGACGGCTCCGTCGACGGCACTACCGAAATGCTTTGCCATCTCAAGATGCCCTACCGGCTTCGCGTCACCGAGCAAGAGCATTGTGGCACAGCCGCGGCGCGTAACCTCGCAGCCAGCATTGCGGAAGGGGATCTCTTGCTCTCGCTCGACGACGACATCATTGCTCATCCAGACCTGATTTCCACGCATGTCGCTTGGCACGCCCAGCATCCTGAGGCCGTAGTGCTTGGCCAAATGCCACTCCATCCGGAGGCTCGACTTTCGGCCTTTGCTCGCTACAAGCATCGCCGGTTCGAAGGTCACTTTCGAAAGATGGGTCAGCCGAGCTATACACCTGACTTCCGAGACTGTCTCACGGGCAATCTATCGATCAGGCGGCAGTATCTACAGTTGGCCGGGGGCTTCGATCAGGACTTCCGAGACTATAACCACGAAGATACTGAATTGGGCTATCGATTGCAGAGTTTGGGGATGAAACTGCACTATGTGCCGCAAGCCATCGGCTATCATCTCTACAGCAAGACTTTTATCGAGGGCTGCTACGATTCATATGGTGACGGCCGGTCCAGCGTGATGTTAATGCGGAAACACCCTCAAGTGGAGAGATTCTTGCCTGCCGGGAGGGGCTCGATAAAGCCCCGCCTCGCCCCCCTGGCGCGCGTCTTGACCTCGGGACCGCTCCCAGACATTCACCGGTTGATCTGCGCGCTCGATCGGGGGCGCCGGGTGGTGGGGTTCTTCCACGTCGGTGTCCTACTCCACCTCTATTTCTCTTTGAGTGCTGAAGTGTGCTATTGGCAAGGCGTTCGCGATGAAAGACGAGGCGGCTACCCTGCGCTGATGGCGCAGGGTAGCCGCAACGGAGCGGGTTGACCTCTAGTTCTTCGCCAGACTGGCCCGATCAATGGCGGTCCAGCTTGTTCGTGGGATGTGGGCGCAGGTGGTCCTATCTAGGGCAGGGGAATCTCTCCCAGGGCCAGACGATGGGTCAGATCGTAGATGCCTTGCAGACCTTGCTCGACAATCGCCGTTACCCTTGGTGCAATGTCGCTCTTTCTGACGCGCGGGTGTGGCACGAGTGCGACGGATGCCACAAGCGGCTGATCAACGGGTCTACCGATTTCGCCGCAGAACTGAACGTAGACTTCCCTTACGCCCGGAACTTCCCGGTGGATCGTCTCGGCGATTTGCTGGCTCAATACACTATAGGCCTTCCCTACGTGGCTTACAGGATTCTTGCCAGCTACCGCCTCGGTCGACAACGGACGGCTAAAAGGAATCAAGCCATTAACGCGGTTTCCTCGCCCAACCTGGCCAGAGTCGCCCTCTTCCGCCGAGGTACCCGACACCGTCAGGTACATTCCAGCAATGCCGCGGCCCGGCCGGTCCAGGGCATTGAGAATAATGGTAACCTTCTGCAACCGGCCCTTGACGCGGTTGGCGAAGGCCAGAAGATCCGCCGAGATCGCCTGCTTCTGCCTGAAATAGACATCTTCGCTATCGACAAACCGGTCGACAAAGGCCATCGCAACAACCAGTTGCAGTTGCCGACCTTGCCGAATGCCCATAATCTTGATGTCCTCACCCGATTCAGGGAACCTCGACTTGAATTCGGCCGAGTTCGCGTACTGCTCCGTAGCCAGTACCACCCGCTCGGTGTCGGTCATTGGTGCGTAGCCAGTGGCCACCGAAGTGTCGTTGGCGCCGACAGCCTGCCGGTGGAAGATGTCGACCAGTTCCGGAGAGCCTTCTCGGACTTCGTCTTGGAAGACCATATCGCGCCCTGGCTCGACGAAGCGGAGGTTCTTGTCGAGCCAGCGATTGGCTGCTTCCTCGATGAGTTCCGTCACAGGGATCGCGCGACCTTTCCATTCGCAGGTTGCCCGGCCACCAAAGATCATCCGCATTGGCTGAACAATCCGGCCACCTCCTAGTTCGGTAACCGAAGCGCCGCTGGCTAAGAGAGCCTTGTCCAGATTGAAGTGGACCAGATGACCAAGAGTTCGATAGTAGTAGCGGCTGAGTGCGACAGCGGCCTCTTCGACAATGGCATCGCAGATATGATCCGGGTGGCCGAGCCCCTTACGTTCAACAATCTCGAGCTCACGCTCCTCAGTTGGCTTGATGCGCCACTGCTCGACGCAAAGCTTCGTGCCTTGCACCTCTGGCTCCTTGATTAAGACTGGAGAATCCACATCTATTATGTCTAAGCGCAGACGGCCGGGAAAGCTGGGTGCTCGTAGAGCAGTCTGTTCAGACCGTGGCCACACTCCGTCTGTTCCGGCGATTTGCAACAATCGTGCCAGTAAGCCCTATCTCGTCGCCCGACAAGAGCTTGGGTAAGTACCGGAAAGACGAGTAAGGGCAGGAGATCTGGCCGGGAAGAAGGCTAACCTCTGCTGGGGGCATGGTTATGGGGCATCAGAGCACCGGGAAGGAAGGTGATCCTCGACGCAAGTGAGAAGATCATCCAGATCGAAAGGTTTGGAGAGGTAGCCCTCGGCGCCAACCTGCTTTGCCCAGGTCCGCGCATCTTGCGCGGCAGTAACTACGATCAAGGGGGCGCGATGATTGAACTGCTCCCGGAAGCGACGCGCAAATTCCCACCCGTCCATCACTGGCATCTTCATGTCCAGGAGTACTATGCCTGGCATCTCTCGACCGACCTGCTGTAGAGCTTCTAGGCCGTTCTCTGCCGTGCGTACTTGGTAGCCAGCGCTGCTGAGAACTGTCTCGACCATCGTCAGCAAATCTGGGTCGTCATCGACTACTAATACAGGCCCGTGACCGTTGTCAGCTGCCGCCATAGCCCTTCCCCTTTCCCGGTGTCAGTGGTAAGATGAAGAAGACACTCCTTGGCCTTCCACACCCTCAAACTCGATTCGTCCGCCGTGCTGAGCGACGATCTCCTCGTTGATGTAGAGACCTACTCCCATTCCTCCGTGGTCATACAGAGTTCCCGTGTGAGCCCGGAAGAACCGTCAAAAAATGTGTGACCGCTTCGCCTTGGGATACCCACACCATAACCGCGCATCGAAAAGCGGGCTTCGCCGTCCTTGCCCGTCACTTTGATCTTGACCTACCCCCTGCCGGCGAGTACTTTACCGCGTTCCCTATGAGGTTGCTGATCACCTCCTCAATGCGCTCGCAATCCACCTCCACCGGCACCATTTCGTCAGCACGAAGGACGAGCCGCCGTCTGGGAGCTGCACAAGCCAGACGGTCCAGAACCCGGCAGACCAGTTTCGACAGGTTCACGGAACATCTGGCTAGCTCGACTGGCCATGTCCGCATCCGGGAAATCTCCAGCAAGTCCCGTACCAGACGCTCGATGCGGTCTGACTGTCGGCTGATCGCCTGCAGCGCCTCAACTTCTCGCGGCTTGTGCCCGTTCAGTGCCCAACCCAGAAGCAACCGAGCGTAACCTTTGACCGCGGTCACTGGCGTCTGCAATTCGTGCGCGGCGACCGAGAGGAACTCGTCACGCAATCGCTCAAGGCGGCGGCGCTCGCTGACATCGGAATAGACCTCAATACAGCCAAGAAAAGCGCCGCTGTCCTCGTGCGTCGGCGCAGTATAGCGACGCAGTATATGCTGGGCAGATTCTACCACCTCCACTTGGTCCTCGGCAACCGTTTCGGGATGGTCGTACAGGTACCGCAGCCTATCTTCAGACTCCTCTGGCTTCGCCACACACGGCTTCAGACAGATGGCGATCATTACACCCCTTGAACAGCCAACGACCTTGGAATGGTCCATACCGAACCATCCACCCGGAGTCTTGTTGACAAAGCGAAGCTTCCCCATGGTATCGACCGTGATGATGCCACTTCAGCGGAATGTTGAGAAGTAGCCCAAGAACGGGCAAGAGAATCGAGAATAGCCCAATTAATGATTTGGCGCGCAAGTTCAACTGAAACATAGTTAACGCTTCGCTTTAGCAAATAATACTGCATCGGCATATACTTGTCAAAATCGACCGTCTTGGTTGACTTTTCACGGCCGGCATGGATTGTGCACTCGCTTTCCGAAAATGGCGTTGAGCCGCCATTCTGATCGGCGGGGGGATGTTCATTCCGGCCCGGTGCGACAGACCACGAATGGTGTTGCCGATGGCACCACTGCCGCGATAGAAGCCTATCGATATCTCGAAAGCCTGCGCGACCTCGAGAACCTCGCCAGGCGAACCGGTGGGAGGCCGAACGTAGTGTCTGAAGCCCCTGAGCAAGAAGCTCTCGGCGGGAAGATGACAGCATCACACGCCGCGGAGAACCCCGAGGACACTGTCCAAGTCTGCTCGATCGAGCCGGCTATCAAGCTGCCGCACGATGTTAATCCTCCACCTTGCGAAGTGCCATGGGAACTTCAGGCACGTCTCCTCGGACGCCCGCTTGCGCTATCTGACCTCGCCGACGTGGGAATCCAGTGTGATCAAGGAGTATGCCGCTACTCCTTTGGGGGCAAGGAATACTCGCTCTACCTCCAGCCGTAGCCACCCATGTCCTCCCCCGATTGGACATTGTAACGAAACTGCAACGTAAAGTGATTGAAGTCACATAGTCTCTCCCCTATACTAGTCGGGTTTGAAGCGGCAGTTGCTTCGGAAATCCATGCTGGAGAGTGCCGTTTCGACGTTAGTGGGTGCTGCCGACGAGTGGAATGTGAGTGAGGTGGAAGTGATGTCGGATCCGAAAGCGCCGCGCTAAATCTGCATGCCCACATGCGGGAGGAGCTTATGGTGAAACGGCTGAAAGACCTGCCTCCTGGCGCTCAAGCATATGTCTGGGCGATCCTAGGTTTGGGCGGAGGGGTGCTCGCCTGGAGCCTCTTCTCCTTGCCTGTAGGTCACCAGCAGTGGGTGACCTTCGTTGTCTTGACGTTGTTCGCCGCTGCTGCGCAGCTGTTCCGTGCCCATACGCCGAAGAACCACGCCTATTACGTAACCATCGTCTTCATCTTCGCCGGCATCCTCCTTCTGCCACCAGGCGCTATCGCTCTCCTGGTAGTCCTCGCGATGATTCCAGAATGGACTATGACGAGGAGGCCCGGGTACGTTTATCTTTACAACATCGCCAACTACTTGGTTTCTGCCGTCCCGGCAAGGTTGATCTATTGCTTCCTCGGAGGCTCCCCCGACCAACCGCCTATGCATCTGGGTAGTCTGCTGGCGGCGATGCTTGCGGGAGTCATATTCAGCCTAGCCAACCATCTTCTTCTGGCCATCTTCCTCAGTCTAGCCTTTGGCGGTTCCTGGCGCAAGACCGGGCTCTTCGAGCCTGAGAACCTCTTCACCGATACCGCGCTGTCGTGGACGGGGATTGTGAGCGCCATCCTGTGGCAGGTCGACCCGTGGCTTGTAAGCTTGGTTACCGCTCTGCTGTTTCTAATTTACAGGGGGCTCAACACGCTGAACCTCCGGGAGCAGGCCAGAACTGATGACAAGACCGGCCTCTACAACGCACGGTACTTTCGCGAGGTTCTCAGCGATGAGCTTCGTCGCGCTAAGCGCTTCGAGCGTCCCCTTTCGGTGATCATGGCCGACTTGGACCTTCTGCGTAGGATCAACAATACTTATGGTCATTTGGCCGGCGACGGAGTTCTCAAGGGTACGGCACAGATAATTATGCGCTGTCTTAGGGAGTACGACATAGCGGCGCGGTTCGGCGGAGAGGAATTCGTCATCCTGCTCCCCGAGACCGACTCTGCCGAAGCCTTGGGTGTGGCCGAGCGCCTGCGTCGCCAGATTGAGGGCGCCCAATTTGCGGCCGCGGAGGGAGCTCGGCCAGTGCGGGCGACGCTCAGCTTGGGCATAGCTTCGTTTCCAGCTCATGGTCTTCAACCAGATGAGTTGATTCACCAAGCGGATCTGGCGGTCTACTACGCAAAGTACTGCGGCCGTAATCGCTCATGGGTCTGTTCTCCCGAGAGCATGGCCCTGGACGAATTCTCGGATCGGCAGCCAGACTGCACAGATGCCCTGGGGACTGGCTCTTCGGAGGAAGCGCCACCGCGCCAACAGGCTGCTGGCTAGGCTACGCCGCCACGGTGAACAATCACGCCACTGGAGGGCCGGCAATCACTAAGCCGAGATTCTCCGCGCTGAAATAGCGCTTGGCAGCATCCCTCACCTGTTCTTTGGTCAACGAGGCCACGATCTGGGGGTAACGTTCTAGGTAGTCCAGCCCAAGGCCGTAGATCTCGATCTCCATGATCGTGCGTGCCATTCCGTCATTGACTTCCAATGACACCGGCATGCTGCCGATCAGAAAGCTCTTCGCGTCCGCCAACTCCGCGTCGCTCACCAGTTCGGTCTGAATGCGCTTGATCTCCAGCAGGATCGCGTCGATGGCCTGATTGACATTACGAGGGTTGACGCCGGCGCTCACCGACCACGGTGAGATCCAAAGGCCGGCCTCAAGCTCGCTGCGAGCGTAGTAGGCAAGCCCGAGCTCATCCCGCACTTTGGCACCCAGTCGTCCCATTAGGCCCAGCCGGCCCAGAATGAGATTCGCCATGTTCAGGGCATAGTACTGAGGGTCCCGGCGAGAGAGACTGGGCAGACCCATAACCAAATCGGCCTGAGTCTTGCCAGGCACATCGACTACTCGTCGCTCAATGCCACGCGGTGCAGAGACTGGAGGCAGTTCGACCGAGGGAGCCTCACCTTCCATCCTCCAGTCCGCGAGTGTCTCTCGCAGCTTTGTCACGGCGGCCTCGAAGCTTATGTCGCCGGCGATGGCAATAGTGCAGATCGCCGGGCGGTAGGCGCGATGATAGAAGTCGACAAGGTCTTCCCGCTTGATCGATGAGACGACGTCTTCTCGACCCGACGGCCAGCGATGATAGGGATGCCCGGCCGGGTAGATCAACTCGTGGAACTGCCGCTCGGCAACAGCACCTGTATCATTCGCCTGTTCGCGTAGCGTCGTCAGCATTTGGCCACGCACTTTCTCGATCTGGTCCGGCGGAAATGTCGGATTCCGTAGCACGTCGGCCAGGATCTCGACCATGTGGTCGAAATCCTCTTTCAGGCACTTGGCGCTGATTTGGGCCGATTGCCAGCCAGAGGCTACGCCCAACGACATTCCCGCGCTGTCGGTCTCTTCATTCAGGCTCTCAAAGGTGCGGTTTTGCGTGCCGCGGATCAGCATGCTCGCCGTGAAGCGGGCTAGGCCCTGCTGTTGATCTGTCTCCATCGCTGAGCCAGCCAGCAGGTTTGCTCTGATGACCACCAGCGGACTATCGTGGCTCTCATGCCCCAACACTACTATGCCATTGTCCAACGCCTGCCGGTCGATACGGAGCGCGATGCCGCTGGAGCTTGGAGGCCCGGACTGGAAAGCAGCCGGGACGAAGAACCTCGGTCCGCCGGCGTCTCCTGTCGTACCGCCGGCTTCCTCAGAGCGATAGGCGCCGCGACCATTGCTGGGCACAAACCAGCCTACCGTGCTGTTCTCGCTTGTCAAGTATTTCTGCGCCACCCGCTGGACGTCAGCTTTGGAAACCTGTTCTACCTTCGCCAGAAACTCGCCGAGACTCTCCTGTACGCCGATAGTTTCCATCGAGCCCATCCAATAGGCTTGGTCGGTAACTGACTCCGACCCGTAGACAAACTGGGCCTTCACCTGTTTTGTGGCTCGCTCGAACTCCTCGTCGGTCACTTCTTCTTGCCGGAGGCGCGCCAACTCCTCAAAGGCGGCCTTTTCCACGTCCTCCAGCGGCACGTTCTCACGGAGAAGAGCCCAAATGCTGAAGAGATATGGGTCTCTCGTCAGGCTGAAAGACGAAGTAGCGCTGGCGGCCAGCTCACTATCGACCAGAGACCGATACAGCCGGGAGCTGCGACCCATTCGTGCTCTCCCACCGCCGGTGATCGCCAGCGACTTGCCACCAGAGAGCACGGCATCGAGGATGATCAAGGGGTAGGCATCTTCGCTTGTCGCCGGAGGCGCGTGGAAAACGGCTTCGAAGTACTTCGCGCCACCCGGCTGGCGCACGACCACCCGCCGCTCGCCCGTCTGCGGAGGTTCAACAGGGCGCACCGGCGGCACCCAAGGTGCCGCCTCAATCGAACCGAACAACTCGCCGACGCGGGTGAGAACCTGAGAAGTCTCGAAGTTGCCGACCACCACGAGAATGGCATTGTTGGGCACGTAGTAGGTATGATAGTAGTTGATAAGGTCGTCGCGAGTGATCGCGTGCAGGTCCGATTTGAAACCGATAACGCCCTGGCCATAAGGATGGACCTTGAAAGCCGCAGCGGCGACTTCCTCCGACAGGAGAAACGAGGGTGAGTTCTCATTGCCCTCCCGTTCCGAGATGATGACCGTGCGCTCTCTATGCACCTCCTCGGGATCGAACACTGAATTCACCATGCGGTCGGCCTCGATACGTAACCCCAGATCCAGATGATCGCTCGGCAGCGTTTCGAAATAGGTTGTGAAGTCTAGCCAGGTGAAACCGTTCAGTACGCCGCCGTTACGTGTTACCGAACGGAAGATCTCCCCCTTACCAAAGGTACGCGTCCCCTTGAACAGCATGTGCTCCACCCAGTGGGAGATGCCGGTAATCCCCGGCACCTCGTTGCGCGCGCCAACTCTGTACCACGCCCAAACGGTGGCCAAAGGCACTTGATGGACTTCCTTTGTCAGGATCGTCAGACCATTGGTTAGAACGGTGCGTTTGACTTCCGAGTTCAATTCCTTCCTCCAATCCTGGGATGCCGACGCTCAAACAAGAGACTATACACTACCGGGACGACTATTAGGGTGAGCAATGTTGAACTGAGAAGGCCACCGACGACCACGGTAGCTAATTCCGTGGCGATGATCGAGCCGGAATTGAAGCCCAAGGCCAGGGGCATGAGGGCGAGAATGGTCGCGCCGGCGGTCATTAAGATCGGTCTGATCCGTGTCCTTCCAGCTTCGACGAGGGCGTCAGAGACGCGAAGGTGCCTGGCACGTAACTGACGCACTAAATCTAGCAAGACGATGGCATTGGTGACGACGATGCCAATGAGCATCAATAGACCGATTAGTGCGGACATGCTGAGGGTACGCCCAGTGATGAAAAGCGCCAGCAGCGCGCCGATCGAAGCGAGGGGTAAACTAACCAAAATGATCATGGGTTCAATCAGCGAGCCCATGGTCGCGACCATCACCACATAGACCAGGATCACTGCAGCTACCAGAGCGATGCCCAAGTTGGCGAAACCCTCGGTCTGCTCTTCCGTCACGCCACCGAAACGTACCTGAACTCCGGCCGGGAGTTGCAGCGCTTCGATCTTGTTCTTGGCAGCCGCGCTTACTCCGCCTGTATCTTCCGTCGTTATTGCCCCAGAGATGGTGATCGCTCGGGTGCGGTCGCGACGGATAATGCGAGCGGGTCCATTTCTTTCCTGCACGTCGGCGACATCGCCGAGATTGACCGGCTTGACCAAGCCCACCGCCAGCGCTTTCAGCTTGTCCAGCGATTGGACATCGTCGGGTCGGACCTGAACAAACACGTCATAGGAACCTGTAGGGAAATCAACCCTAGTTGCGTTCTGACCGACGAGCATGTCACGTAGTTGGAGTGCTACCTGCGCTGCGCTCAAACCGTTTTCCGCTGCTTTCTCCGGGTTCACCTGCACGTTGATCTCGGGCTTCTCTTCCGTCAGATCGCTTTTCATGTTGGCTAGGTTGGGTATGGTTTGCAGCGAACGCTGGATCGAGTCCGCAGCCTTACTGACCGCCGCGTAGTCCTCACCGCTAACGATCACCTCGAGGTCACCAGAGCTGGACCCGCTGGCATCTAGGGTGGAGACCGTGATTGCGGTTTGCTGGCCAAGGCTAGCCAAGGCCTCGCGGAGTGTGGACGCCTCGTGTTCGGCATCGGCACCCTTCTTCAACCTGACGTAAAGATCCGCCGTAGCGGAGTTCCCCAAGCCGAAGCCGGTGAGGCCAAACAATGAGCCGGTGTTGCCAATGGTAGTCTCGTACATCTCCACGTTCGGCCGCCGGCTGATCACTTGCTCTACCTGGCCGGCCACACTCTCAGTAGTGGAGGGGTCGGTCCCGGCCGGAAGTTCAGCTCGCACCTGTAACACCTTCTCCTGTGATGCCGGTAGGAAGGTACTGCCGATCAACTTCAGCAGGCCGAGAGTGCCCAAGAAGAGGGCACCTGCCACAAGCAAGACTACAAGTCGGTGGGACAGGGACCACCTCACCGCCGGCGTATACAGCTGCTGCATCCACGTATCTGGATGGTGTTCCTCCTGCACCCTCGTCCGAACCAAGAAGGCAGAGAGCGTAGGGATCAGCGTGAGCGCCACGAGCAGTGAAGCGATCAATGCAAAGACCACGGTCAACGCAAACGGTAGAAAGATGCGCCCCACAAGGCCGCCGACAAAGCCGAGGGGTAAGAAGACAGCTACGGTAGTCAAGGTAGAAGCGATGATTGCGCGCGATACCTCTTCCGTGGCTGCCAGCGCCGCGTCTTGGATCGGTTGCCCTCCCCTTGTATGGCGGAAGATGTTCTCCAGCACAACGATCGCGTCGTCGACGACACGACCCGTGGCCACAGCGAGGCCGCCTAGAGTCATAATGTTTAGGGTGTCGCCCCGCCAATGAAGCAGAACCAGTGCGATCAACAAAGAAACCGGGATAGAGATGGCCGTAACCAAGGTCGAGCGAAGACTGCCGATGAAGACGAAGATGACTATTACGGCGAAGATTGCCCCCAGCAACCCCTCTCGATACATTCCGCCGAGGGCCTCTTTCACGTAACGCGATTGGTCGCTGACTGTAGCCACTTCCAAGTCGGGCCGCAAGGTCAAAGCCTCGGCGACACGCTTCTGGATTTGGTCGGTAACCTCTACCGTGTTGGCATTTGCACTCTTGTAGACGAGCACACCCACGCTGGGCCGACCATTCAGTCGAGAGATCACGCCGCCCTCGGCCAGATCCATCTTCACCTCCGCTACATCTCGAATGCGTATGGAAGGGCGACTGGGGGTAGGAAGTGAAGGCATGCCAGTGAGGCCAGAAGCGGGCGCGGTTACAGCCGGCGGCGTTACCGATAGCGGCGGCGATGTCGGAGTTGCAGCAGGGGTAACCTCGCTGGCTGCCGGCGTCGCCGGTTGGGTCACCGGTGGTATTTGCAGGACCATGCCCGGGTGGATAATACCCGGATCGCTGATCTGACCTGCGTTGGCCTCCACAATCAGCGGAAACAGCGTCGGGTCGCCGTAGAGTTGTCCGGCGATTCCCCAAAGGGTATCGCCCGGTTTCACCTCGTAGGTCTGCGACTCCTGGCCTTCCTGCGATGCACCCACAGGACTGTCCAGGCCTGTTCGATTGGGGGACGCCGCCGGATACCCGCCAGACCCCCCAACTGGGGTGGATCCAGCAGCCATATCCAAGGGGGGAAGCATCAACTGAGGCAGGCCACCAGCGGACGAGCCGAAACCAGACGTCGGCAACAGAAGCAAATTGGCGATATCTTCCAATCCTCCAAGACGATATGTGGTCAGGACCGGCAACTCCCGCTCACCAGAGCGGATGTCCCCGGAAGATACGGCCACGTTGTTCGCTCGCAAAGTAGCCACGACCTGCGAGGCTGAGAGCCCGGCCTCAGCCATTTTGGCTGCATCGAGCAAGACGCTCACCTGTTGCTTGCCGCCACCCACCAGTTCTATGCGACTCACCCCGTCAACGGCGGTCAGACGAGGCACCACTTGAGCCTCAATGACATCCCTAAGGCTCCCGATATCCCCACCGCCGGCGAAACTCAGGCGCAGGATCGGCAGCGCGTCGAAGCTGAATTCGGCAACCTTTGGCGCCAAGGCTGTGCCGGGCAGATTGAGTTCGCCAAGGTGCTGGCTGATTGCTTCCTTGGCATCACGCACGTTCGTGCCATAGTCAAACTCGGCGATGACCGTCGAGACTGCCGATTCTGAGGTCGATTGTATACTTTTCAGCCCGCTGACGCCAGAGATGGCGTCCTCAATGGGCTTTGTCACGTCGGTTAGCACGGCTTCGGATGAGGCACCGGGATAGACCGTGAGTACGGTGATTAGGGGCACGTCAAAATTGGGTAGCATCTCCGTGTTCAGTTGGCGCACTGACCAAATGCCCCCGAGGACCACCAGCAACGTGAGCATAAGGGTGACGGCCCGGTTGCGAACAGCCAGCGCCGTGATGAAAGGCACGCGATCTTGTGTTCTTGACATCACGGCCTTGATCACGCACGAAGCATGCCATCGGCTTGCCGATCGGGAAGATCCTTAAATCGGCCAGGATCACGTGCCCCGCTCTGTACTGGTGGCTCGCCTGGGAAATGCCGACGATGCTCTGAGCATTCGATCCAACCGAAACATTACCCGCCCGCTCTCTAGCAAAAGTGAACAGGTTACGCCCCCAGCAGGACCGTCGTACAAGTCACCCCGCTCGCTGGATAGTGCCTATTGTTCCGGCCATAGCGGCTTAAGCCGGTTTCACCCCGGCAGAACAGCATGGCCAGGAATAAGACTTTCGGCCAGTAGCCCCAAGAGTCATTCCCACGTCGGCCACGAAGCTGCGAAACGTTGCGCGGCGTCCACTCGTTATGGAGATTTGGTCAGATCGGGCAGACCCAGGCTACCGGTCTTGGGGTTGGGTAGCGACCCACCCAAGCATCCTGCGCATTGAATGGCCGGCCGCTCTTGTGTATAATCGGTCAGAGAAATGCTAGATATCGGTATTGTCATCGTCAACTACAACGTGGCGTCCTTGCTCAGAAAGTGCCTCCGCTCGGTAATGGAGAGCAAGGGGGTGGCTCTTAGTGTCTGCGTTGTAGACAACTGCTCCAGTGACGGAAGCGTGGCGATGGTCCGGGAGGAATTCCCCTTGGTACACGTGATCGAGAACCCAATGAACTGCGGATATGCGGCGGCCAACAACGCCGGCCTAAGGTTTTTCTTCTCAGAGATGCCGGTTTGCCGTTATCTGCTCCTCCTCAATCCCGACACGGAACTACCTCCCGATGCTTTGCAGAACATGGTGGCTTTCATGGATAGCCGACCTGACGTCGGGGTGGCCGGCCCGATGCTCGTACTGCCGGACGGCAAACTCGACCTCGCTTGTCGGCGGAGCTTTCCCACCCCAACCGTCTTTGTCTACCGTGCTCTCGGCTTCAGCCGGCTGTTCCCGAAGAGCAAGCGCTTTGCCCGCTACAACCTCACCTACCTCGATCCCAAGCAGACTGTCGAGGTAGACGCTGTGGTAGGTGCCTTTATGATGGTTCGCCGCGAAGCCATCAAGCATGCCGGCATGTTAGATGAAGACTTCTTCATGTACGGCGAGGATCTCGACTGGTCTTACCGGATCAAACAACTTGGGTGGACCGTCATGTACTATCCGCAGGTGACGGTGCTGCATCACAAAGGTGAGAGTAGTAAGCAGGTAAGGACCAGAGCGACAAGCGAGTTCTACCGCGCGATGCGTGTCTTCTACCGAAAACACTACTATGCTCAGAACGTCTTCCTGATCAACTGGCTCATGCTTGGCGCAATCCATCTGCGAGGCAACATGGCATATGTTGCCAACCTCCTTCGACCAGCGGGCAAGCGGAGGATGATCTAGGTGACACAGAAGCAACTCCTGAAAGCGTTCAGCCTTGGACTGCTCTTAGGGGATATCGCCGCCGTCAATGCGTCGATCTTCGCCGCCTACTATCTCCGTTTCGAATCTGGACTGCTGCCTCCTGCGGAGGTGCACCACACGGCCGAATCCTACTTCGGTCTCGCTATCATCGCCAGCATCATCGTCCCCATAGTGTTCGTCTTTCAACGCCTGTATCAGCCAAAGCGTGGGGCATCTAAGATTGATGAGTTCTCTCGTCTCTTCACGGCTGTGTCGGTGGCCATCGTGGTGACGATGGCTGTAAGCGCCTTCCTCTCCCGCGAGTTCTATTACTCGCGGGGTCTGCTCGCTATCGCCTGGGTTCTCGGTGTGATCTTCATCTGGCTCGGACGGCTGATGCAATACGCCTTACACGGGTTTCTCCGTCAGCGTGGCGTGGTTCGCGAGCGTGTGCTCATCGTCGGCACTGGCGATGTGGCGAAGATGATCCTCCAAAAGGTAGCTGCTTCGCCGAAGCTCGGGCTGACGCCGGTAGGATTCATCACTAGCGATGGGGATGGCGAGCGCTCTCCATCTCTCGATCTGCCAGTGCTTGGCCGACTGGCGGATATTGGCGATGTTGTCAGAGAAAGAGATGTGCAGGAAGTGATCGTTGGCGATGCGACATTGTCGCACCGCGAGATCCTTGATATCGTGGCCCAGTGTGAGAAGTACCACGTGAATATCAAAGTCTTTCCCGACGTATTTCAGATCATGGCTTCCGAGGTGGCGATTGGCGATCTCAATGGGCTACCGATGGTCAGCATCCGCGATGTGGCCCTCCGCGGTTGGCGACTGACCTTGAAGAGGGTCTTCGATCTGACCTTCAGTTCTCTCGTTCTCATCGCCGTTTCTCCTTTGATGGTTCTGGTCGCTATCCTTGTGAAAATCACCTCGCCAGATGGACCAGTCTTCTATGTGCAGGAACGGATCGGTTTGGACGACAAGCCCATTCAGATCATCAAGTTCCGGTCGATGCGGCCAGACGCCGAGGGAAAGACAGGACCTGTATGGACGAAGAAGGGCGACGATCGTACAACCTGGCTAGGCAGGCTCCTGCGTCGTTTCTCGATCGATGAGTTGCCGCAGTTCATCAACGTGTGGTTCGGGCAGATGAGCGTTGTCGGCCCACGACCTGAGCGCCCCTTCTTTGTCCAGAGATTCGCCCAAAGCGTGCCACGCTACGCCGAGAGACACAAGGAGAAAGCCGGTCTCACTGGCTGGGCACAGGTGAACGGTCTGCGGGGTGATGTCAGTATTGAAGAGCGCACGGCCTATGACCTCTGGTACGTAGAGAACTGGACCCTATGGTTAGATTTCAAGATCATTCTTCGCACCCTGATCACAATCTTCCGAGACAAGAATGCTTACTAAGTGGAAGGACGCTGTTGGTGAGAGCGATGTCTCTTCCCCTGGCATACCGGCCAGTTCAACGCACGAAGCGAGGTCTCCTCGCAAGGGCGAGGCAGGTGGTCCCAGAACCAGAGGGATACACCTCACCATGTTGTGGTTCCTTTTCCCGCTGCTGGTCCAGTCGCCTTCCGGCCTGTCTCCATTCGCTAACGCCGCAGGTGCGCCATACCCGTCGATCGGCCACATGATGGCGCCGAGCGCTCTTGATCTCTGCATTGCCTTGGCAGAGGCAACCGCAACACCCATTCCTCGATACTTCACCGTCAAGATATCCACTTTGCCGCGGCCGTCGCCGGCACCGAGCCTTCAGGATGTAAGTGGGACGGTAGTTGACCGCTTCGGCAATGGCGTCGACGGAGTGCGTGTTCGCGTTTGGGCTGGGAACTGGCAAGCTGTTGAGACAACCAAGGCTGGAAGGTTTAACTTCGTGCTCTCGGCAGGATCGTTCCAAATCCAATTGCAGGGAGTAGGATCTGACGAAGGGCGCTTCACAGTGGATCCGAACTCTCAGGTACAGATCGAGTTTCGCCAAGCTACAGTCGACATTCCCACGGTTGCTCCTAGGAACACCCAGCTGCCAAACGCCTCCGCTACTCCTCTTCGCTTACCAACCGCAACGCCAACCAGCACCACCACACCCACTGCGACGTCGACCCCTACCCCGGAACTCACACCACTACCTGATGTCGGCACACCAATTCCGGTCGGCATCGTATTAAATGCCCATTCCACGCCAACACCAACCCTGGGTTCTGTCGTGCCGCTCCTGAGCCTTCCAGAGGGCTTTGAGGCCTCTGTTGACATGTTGCGACAGTCAGCCATCTGGGGTATGGTGGCCGGCACAGTCGGTGCAGTAGCCATGCTGGCTATTGCTATCATCCGAAGATGACTGGGTTCTTGACCTAGTCTGGTAGGGACGAGGTGACCTTGCCACACCCGGAACACCGTATCAAGATTGGACGGTTCTTCGATGCCCTTCGGGACATCTGGAACCAGGGCAGCAGCTTTGATCACCTTCAGGATAAAGTGAAACTGATTATTGGCTTGGGGAATCCAGGCAAAGCGTACGAGAACAATCGGCACAACGTCGGCTTTCGATGTTTGGAGCAGTTTGCCCGTACTCATGGGCTCACGTTCAAGCAGCGACAATCTCAGGCCTATGTGGCCATGGGCCGGGTCGCTGGCCAGCCGGTAATTCTTGCCAAGCCCCAGACCTTCATGAACCGTAGCGGACAGGCCGTCGCCTGCCTTGTCCACTACTACAGAGTGCCGTTGCATGATGTCCTGATCGTGTACGACGATCTCGACCTGCCGTTAGGGAAGCTGCGCATCAGAGAACGAGGGAGCGCCGGCGGACACAACGGCATGCGCTCAATTATCGCCAGCCTTGGCACGCATGAAGTGCCGCGCCTCAGACTAGGCATCGGCCGGCCGGAGGACCACGCCGCTCTGGAACGACGCCAGGGGCCGGCGGAGACAGAAGTGATCAGGTACGTGCTGAGCGACTTCACGGCAGCCGAGCAACCGATTGTGGCAGAAATGTGCCAGCGGGCGACCGAGGCGATCCACACCGTGATTACCGAAGGGCTGACGGCTGCCATGAACAGGTATAATCGGCTCTAACTACCGCAACCCATATGCTCATGGTCTGGATCCGTTTCCTGTGGAAGGGGCCGAATGACGGACCGCCCCTGCCTCACAAGGGACCAGGGGTTACGTCTAGATTCTGCCCTCCGGCCGGAATGACGAGGTCCTCGATAGGGCTTTATTATGGATGAACAGAACCTCCTGCATTCTCGGCGCAACCACGCAGTTGGCGGTGCAGCCGTTGCGGCGAGGGCGGACAGAGGATGGTCCGCCCCACATACCTGCACTTCCCGCTAGCAGCTTTGTCTTGTGTCGCTATTAGGCCAGCAACTCCCTGCACTTCTCTATGAAGGCCGGGACTACCTGCTTGTAATCGCCCACGACGCCGTAGTGCGCTACCTTGAAGATGGCGGCATCCGGGTCTTTGTTGATGGCAATGAAATTCTTTGAGGACGAGCAGCCGGCAATGTGCTGCATGGCACCAGAAATACCGACGGCGATGTAGATCTCGGGGCTGACGATCTTCCCGGTCTGACCAACCTGAACCTGGCTGCTAATCCATCCCGCGTCGACGGCAGCACGAGAAGCACCTACCGTACCGCCGAGCAGTTTTGCCAGCTCTTCGAGCATCTTGAAGCCCTCGGCGCTGCCGATGCCCCGGCCACCTGAGACGATGACCCTCGCATCCTCCAGCTTGATGCCTACGGCCTCTTCTTTGACCCGCTCGATCGCCTTCAGGCGGATGCCAGCCGGATCGAACTTAGGCGTCATAGTGACAATTTCGCCCTGTTTTGCCGCATCTGGAGCTGGAGCCTCCTGGCTCTTCACCCGAACGCTGGCGATCTGTAGGCGATCGCCTTCCACGATGAACTGAGCATGCGCATTACCGCCGTAGACAGGTCTGACCATCACCATGCGTTTGGACGCGGGATCGATGCTCAGGTCGATGCAGTCCATACAGAGACCGGCGCCCAACCGGAAGTTGACAGTGGGAGCCAAGTCGCGACCGGTGTTCGTGTGTCCAAATAGAAGGATACTGGGCTGAACATCCTTAACTACCTGCTCCACCACGGCAGTGTATATGTCGTTCTGGTATTTCTCTAGCTTGGGATCATCGACCACATAGACCTTCTCGGCGCCAAGAGCGACAAGGTCCTTGGCCAAGCCACTCACGCCGCTACCAGCCAGGATAGCTGACAATCCGGCTCCCAACTGATCGGCGAGCTTGCGGCCGGCGCCGAGCAACTCGCCGCTAATCGCGGCGATCTTACCGTCGCGGACCTCCGCGAAAATCATCACGCCTTTGCTATCGGCCATTGATTATCTCCTCCTTGTTCAAACTGAAATCGGGAATCGTTGCCTTTGCGGCTCCAATGCCTGTTCGTCATCAGTTACCCGTGATCCCTTATCAGGGGCTGCCCTGCCTCTGCCCTTTCCCCGGAAGAAGATCACAGGGCGGCAGTAGTCGGCTGTCCGTTGAAACGTCCACTGATAACCGATGACGGCCTAGATAACCTTGGCCGCTCGAAGCATCGTTGCTAGGGCCACCGCAGCATCGGCCGGTGTTTCGCCCTCGGCGATCTCGCACTTGCTCTCGCGCACTGGAATGTACAGCTTCGCCATCTTGACATGGTTGGCCGATGCTCCGATTTGCGAAGCGTCCAGTCCCAAATCGGCCGCCGACCAGGTGGTAACGGGCTTTTTGCCTGCTGACATGATCCCTTTCAGCGTTGGATAACGCGGCGTGCCGATCTCGTTACTGACGGTCAACACAGCTGGAGTCTGCACCTCGATTACTTCATAGCCGTCATCGAGCACGCGCTCCACCCGAAGCTTGCCTCCATCGAGAACCTCAACCTTCTTCACCAGAGAGACCACCGGCAGCCCCAAGATCTCGGCAATGCCGGCGCCAGTTTGCCCAGCACTCCAGTCCGCCGATTCGCGTCCAGTGAGGATCAGATCGGGTATGCCGGCCTTCTTGATCGCCGTGGCGAGAACCAGGGCGATGGCGTAGCTATCGGCTTGTTCGAACAACGGATCGGTCAGAAGATAGGAATCGTCTGCGCCCATAGCCATAGCCTGTTTGAGGGCGTCACGTGCAGAAGCCGGACCCATCGAGAAGGCGCTCACCTTACCGGAGTATGTATCCTTGAGCTTTAGGGCACCCTCGACGGCATTCTCGGCAAAGGGGTCGATGACGGGCTGCACGCCCTGTGCGGGGATTACCTTGTTCGTTGCTGGATCGATCTTAAAGTTGGCCGGGGGCGTTTCGGGGTCTGGTACCTGCTTGACACAGACATAGATATTCACGCTTTCCTCCTCCTTTAATGAGAATTTTCTCCCTTGAGCGTCGGAAGGTCTTCCTTCCCGGGCGCGAAGTCTAGGTTCTGTAACTCGGGCAATCTCGCTTCGCTGCGGCAGAACTCCTCATCGGCCGGGCCACCCTCCCAGGCGGAGCGTCTCCCTACAGCCTGGCGCGATGTCCGCTGCTCACCTCCTTCTCCTCCGCGGGAAAGTCGATCTCGGGCATCTCGGTTCGACTCCAGGTTATTGCAGGGCCTTTTCGACCACTTCAGCAATGTCTACCACACGCACAGTCTCCGCGGCATCCTTTACCTTCACGCCGTCTTCGAACATCATCGTGCAGAAAGGACACGCAGTGCCGATCAGCCCTGGGTTGACCTCCAGCGCTTGCTCGGTGCGCACATGGTTGATCCGCCGCCCCGTGTGCTCTTCCATCCAGACGTGCCCGCCGCCACCACCGCAGCAGAAGCTCTTGGCCCGGTTTCTTTCCATCTCTACTAGGCGCAGTCCCGGCACCGCTCGGAGCAGCCGGCGAGGAGAATCGTAGATGCCGTTGTACCGCCCGGCATAGCACGGGTCATGATAGGCGATGGTCTTGTCCATGGGCTTCGTCAGCTTGATCTTGCCCTGATCCACAAGCTGAGTGAGGAATTCCGAGTGATGCACAACTTCGTAGTTGCCACCGAACTTGGGATACTCGTTCTTCAGGGTGTTGAAGCAATGCGGGCAGACTGTCACGATCTTCTTGACATTGTACCCATTGAGCATCTCGACGTTGGTCTGAGCCAGCATCTGGTACAGGTATTCGTTGCCGATCCGCCGTGCAGGGTCGCCACAGCAAGGTTCCTCGGCCCCTAGAATACCGAAGTTGACCCCCGCCTTTTTCATGATCTTGGCCATCGCCGAGGCTACTCTCATGTTCCGTTCATCAAGCGCCGTCGAGCAGCCGACAAAGAAGAGCACGTCTACGTTGGCACCCTCGCCAAGCTGCGGGATCTCTAGGTCGCCTATCCAATCGGTACGCGTAAATTGGGTGCCCCGCCAAGGGTGACCGCGGGTCTCAAGGCTCTTCATAGCGTCCTGGGCGACCTGCGGGAAGCTCCCTTCTTCGAGCACCAGGTTCCGGCGCATCTCGATGATCTTCGGCACATGCTCAATGAACACCGGGCACTGCTCCATGCAGCTACGGCAGGTAGTGCAGGCCCACAGCATCTCTTCGGGGTAGACGTCGCCAATCAGCTTGGGCCGCTCGATCTCGGCCGTCTCGCCGTTCTTTGACGCCTTGGCTTTCACCAGTTTTGGAGCGACGTCGAAGACATGATCCCTGAGGTTCAGAATCAAGCCCTTGGGCGAGAGGGGCTGTTGGCTGAGATAGGCAGGGCAATTCACCTGGCACCTGCCGCATTCAGTACAGGCATAGGCGTCCAAGATGTCCTTCCAAGAGAAGCCCTCCACCTTGTTAACGCCAAAGGTCTCGCTGTTCTCAAGATCCGGCGTGGATAGCTCGCCTTTCCGCCCAAGGTTGCGGAAGAAAACGTTGAGGGGGGCACCGAGGAGGTGCAGGTGCTTCGAGTAAGGGATAAAAATCAAGAATCCAAGGATGAGCAGGATATGTATCCAGTAGAAGACGCCAGAGACGACTTGCATGGCACTGGTCGTGATGCCCCAGTTGCGAATCCACTCGGAAAGGCTGTAGCCAACAAAAAGCCACGATTCCGCGGCGGCCTCGTCGGCAGTGAGGGCCGCAAGGCGGAACCCATTGTAGAAGAAGGCGGAGATCATCAAGCTAAGGATGAGTGTCAGGATGATGTCGGCATCCGGTCGATGATGCCGACCTGTGGGGTCCTTGAGGCGCTCTGGATGGAGTATGTGGCGTCGGTAGTAAGCCACAAGGATGGCAATCACCACAGCCACTTGGAATGCATCGAGCATGCCGAGGAATACCTGGTTTCCACCGATGATCGGTAGGTTAGCGCCAGTCAGCCCCCGGCAAAACAACTCTAACGTCTCTACTGAAACGACCAGAAACCCCCAGAAGATAAAGGCGTGCCCGATACCGGCCGGTTCTTTGAGCACGCGCCCTTGGGCTAGTACAAACACGATGAGCGATCTGATCCTCTCGAGCCAATTGACCGTGTACCCATCTGCCTGCCCAAGTCGCATCAAAGAGTAGAGCAGGTATACCCGCTGTACGAACAAACCTACGGCCACCACGAGAAGAACCGCGAGAACAACAGTGCCTGCCACTGACATCGCTGTCTCCTTCCTACTGATTGGGAGTCCGGCGCGATTACACGTGTCGCGCGCCGCCGACAATACCACACTCTGGGCCAACTGCACAGTGCAGCCTAGCTCCGCCGGCAATAGGCAGAATCAGGTCTACAACATCCCCATCGCGGAGAGGACTCTCAATCTCGGCATGCTCGCTGTTGATCATGACCATTAACAACTCGCTCTGTTCTGCCGACAGGCCCTCGTCAAGCACAACACTAGCCACAGTAAGGCCGGCTCGGTATGGTATTTCCACTCTGCTCTTGCCGGATCGTGACATTTCGGCCACGCCCGTATGCATGATAATGGTGATCATTCAAACCAGGGAGAACTCGACGTTCGGTGCCGAGACAAACCATCCCGAACTCGCACGGACAGCGTGAGTTGGCGAACAGTGGTGAAAACAGACCATCGTCTTTCGAACTTCCTGGTTGTCTTCGGACTGGCGCGCCTGTGAGGGAATAACGCCGGGGCTCCGACGCCGCGCCCATTATATACAAGGGCTCATTTCGTGTCAAGCGAAGAGCACCTTGGCCACTGTCCTCTTTCGGTCAATGCCACAAGCGGGCTGCAAGCCGATCCATTTGCTGTGCGCTTATGTGAATCCTTGTAAACACCTGTTGCACGATCAAAGCACAAGCAGCTTCATTGGCGCAGGTCAGCAAGAATGGCAAGCCCAGCATGGCGCTCGCTCCTGCATGGCTGCTCACCTGCGGCAGCTTCCACAGCAGTTGAGATCGTCTCTTGTGAACGCCAACGGTACGCTGGCTTGCTGTGCCAACATGACGCCAAGGAGGCACTGCGGGGAACAGATCAGCAAAACAGCAAGGAAATGAGACATTAGGAGAGTCCTTACTTCTCAAGAGTCACGTCAAAGTTGTTGGCATGCGTTATGATGTGACTGAAGCGAGAGCTAGGTAGTTCATCGTTGTCGGTCATTGGTTAATAGGGGACGTCCAGCCGGTACTGAAGCTGATTTCGTTTCCTGATAACTGCTGACAATTGGCTGACAACTACTTAGTGTTGAATAGACTGATGGGCCAACCATGTAACTGATCAAAGGCTGGCTAGCAGCGCCACGTAGCATGAGACAGAATATCTCCACCCTCATTCTCATTGGCATCTCCCTAGTCACGGCATTCGTGGTCGATCTGCTCTTGGCAACAGACTATCCAACGAGCGCCGTCTATACCATCCCGGTGCTCGTTGCTGCTTATCGCGCGCCACCCCCTGCTGTTTTGGTCACTGCTAGTCTTGCCGTTTTTCTCAACCTCGTCAGTAGCCATCTCCAAGACGGCGCGCTTTGGGATTCGCATCTTCCCAACCTCTCGCCGGTCATTATTGCTGTTGCTATCGCCTGCCTAGCGGCTTTGCTCTCTTCTCAGAAGCAAGAGCTGACCCTTCGTGCCCAACGAGAAAGGGAGTTGTCCGCCAAGCTGCAAATGGCCGCCAGACAATTGGCTTTGAAGGCACGCGATGCACGGCACGCTCTAGCAGAGTGCAAGCGTCTAGCCGATCAGATGAGACTGGTGCTGGACTCGACAGATGAAGGTATCTTTGAGGTGGATCACCAGGGTCGCTGTACGTTCATCAACAGGTCGGGCGCAGAGATGCTTGGTTACAAGGCAGAGGTTCTGTTGGGAAAGAGTATCTACGAGATTAGCCGACCCAGTCATCTCAATGGATCACGCTATCCTTTGGAAGAATGTCCCATGTATCACGCTCTGCAAACAGGCAAAGGATTTCGCGCCGCAGACGTAGTGTTATCGCGGCAGGATGGGACATCTTTCCCTGTCGAGTACTCCTCTTGCCCAGTCGTCGAGAACAGCATCGTACGCGGCGCCATCGTGACTCTAATTGACATCACCGAGCGCAAGCGAGCAGAAGAGAATCGTGAGGAGTACGTTTCACTGATCTCCCATGACCTACGCAACCCGCTTACGTCAATAATCGGTACGGCCGATTGGCTGCGGCGGATTCTTGCCAAACAAGACTTCGAACGTGAGGCGCGCGCCGCGGAGTTGATGTTGACTAATGCCAGGCGCATGAACTCGATGATCCAGGACCTAGTGGATTCGGCTCGGTGGGAATCTGGCCAACTCGAAATGCGCAAGGAGATGACGGACCTTCCTCAACTGGTCTCCGATATCGCCCGGCGCGTGGGCTCGTTCGAAGACCGCATGCGCATCCAATTGGAATGCCCAGCATGCTTCCCCCAGGTGCCAGTCGACATAGAGCGCTTCGAGAGAGCTACGATCAATCTCATCACAAATGCTCTCAAGTACTCGCCGCCTGAAAGCACTGTGGTGGTCCGAGTGTCGCGAAGCAACGAAGAGGCACTAGTCTCGGTGCACGATCAAGGTTGCGGCATTCCTGCCGACGAACTCCCTTACGTCTTCGACCGTTTCTACCGGGCTAAGACGGGCAAGAAGGTCGGCGAGGGATTGGGGCTCGGGCTCTACATCGCTCGCTTGATCGCCGAAGCCCACGGCGGACGGATTTGGGTCGAAAGCGAGGTGGGGAAAGGCTCGACCTTCGTCTTCTCCCTGCCCTTGTCGTAGCCACGCTCGGCATCCTCCGGAAAGCAAGCCTCGAAGAGATACCAACTTTGACCTATCTGACTCGGGCAAGGGCCAGCAGAAATGCTTCCAACGCGAGACGCGGTCAGACCGGCTACGCCGGCCGCGCTCTGCGCCGCCCTGCGGTGCGCCTTCTCGGCAGATCTGTTGCAGGACGCGCCGCTGTCGAGATGTCCTCGAACCGGCCCTCCAGTTTCTTCAAGACCTCCGGCAATGTCGTGTACTCCATCTCCTCCAGAGGCAAGCGGTGTGGCTCAAAGGGTCCTTGCTGCCGCAGGTAACTGGCGAACTCGTTGGCTCGGTGTCGAGCCTCGTCAAACGACGGGTCGTCGAACATATCCTGCGGACCGAGCAGCCGACCTTCGCTAACCTGAAACCCAGCGGCGACCACTCGTGGTGGCCCATCGAACCGATTGGGATGGGCCTGGCTTAGAGCAACTGGCATCAGCGGGCCATGGTGGGAACCCCGCATCCAGCCCTGCGCGATCGGGGGCTGGGAGAAAGGTTCTAGCACCTCGCCCATGGCCGGAAAGACCCCCTGGCAGCGCACTATGCAGACCGGGTCATCCTTGCCCACGTAGCGGCCGGCGAGGAGATTCACCCGCTGTGTCGAGGTGACGGCGCCGATCTCGCCACTCTCCTTATGACTGACCGACTTCACGATGTAGCGTCCAGGAGCACCAAGAAAGACCAGTAGGTCGTAGCTCTCCTCCGGCGTGCTGAAGCTGACCCGTTTGCCACGCACGACATCGTGGACCTCGAACCGGAAGCCAGCGTGCAGGCTCGGCGCAATGACAAGCCCAATAGTATTGAAGGGGTCGGCGAAGGCCTTGTAGAGGGGCAGGTTCCAAGCTCCGGCGGCCGTCTTATCGGCCATGAACACCAGCACCGGCTCCGATTGCCGCTCCTCGAAGGTGAGTTCAGCCACCCCCGGGCCCATGCCACTAACCGTCCCAGTGAAGGAGTCTATCAGCAGATCTTGGCCTGCGGCGTATAGCTTCAGCTCCTTCGCCAACGCCGTGCAGGCCTGAAAGGTGTCCCATGCCAGTTTGTGAATCTCAGGATTGTCTGTCTCCCGGCCATGGGTCATGATCAACTCAAGATCGTCCCCCACCTGCATTGCGTGGCTGTCTATCAACAGTCCGCGCTGTTTTGCCTGGTCAAGACGTTCCCGCGCTTCGTCCAATACGCGGGGATGGCCGCCGCAATGGCCAACAAACCCACCCACGTCTGCCTTGATCACGCTAAGAGTAACCATGTCTTGCCCCTCCCAGAAGCAGATTCTGCGTGCGTTCGCCGCAGGAAACGTGCCTGTAATCTGTTCAGACTTGTGGGAGAGTGGGCCAATTTCGACCTAGGTGGCCAAACCGGTCCGCTTGCGGAAGCGGACCCAGCATGCGGCTAGAGCAGTTCGTCCTACGACTTTGCACAGTTACACGTGCTTAAGTAGTTATGCGCTAGCTGCTATCTGGTGCCCGCCCCGTACGACACGGGAAGCGGGTAGGTTTCAGCATCGGGTACTCGTCCACTGACAACGAACAACTGGCAACGATTCACTACCCAGAGGCTAGGAGAGAGTATCAAGATCTTTGCCAAGGTAGCGGCGTCGGAATAAGGTATGTTTCTTGCTTTGGGAAGTGACCAGAGAACGTCGGCTTTCGTTCTCCACCCAGTTCATTCGTTGCTTTCTATTTGGAGGAGACAAATGACTACGCCTGAAGAGACGGGCTGGGACGAAGCGGCTGAGTCCCTAAGACGAGACTGGGAATCGACCCCCATTGGCATGCACCGCCCCTGGGACGAGGTGCAGGACGACGTCCATTGGGGCTGGCGCCAGGCCAAGGCTGAGGAGTTCCGTGACGCCGAGTGGCCGGACATCGAGCGGGACCTGCAGGAGCGTTGGGAGGAAAGCTTTCCTCATGAACGGCACGAGGACTGGCGCGCCATTTCCGACGCCGTACGCCTCGGCTTCCAGCGCGCAAAGGGGGAGGCCTAGCCGAAAGCGCCGGTTACAAGACCCGGAACCCTAGGCAAGGAAGGCCGCAAAAACTCTCCCAGTGCCCACCGGAGACACTGGGAGAGCCATTTCCAAACTGCTGTGGCCACATTTAGTCCCGAGTAACCTTTCTGTTTGCCCTGCCAGCCTTCAGTGCCCTATGCGTCTTTCGGTTTCCACTTTCGCTTCCGCCTACTCAACGTTCGGTATCCTACGGTCCAGCAGGTGT